>OBCH01000127.1_pt1 | contig 19830 bp, 19 predicted proteins | sample 1495941 | NCBI WGS metagenome assembly OBCH01 (sample SAMN03418276, study PRJEB22391) | human gut metagenome | biome: human-gut; feature: organic feature; material: feces | host: Homo sapiens | place: Tanzania | collected 2013-01
AAATAGCTTATTATGTCTTTTATTTCTTTGCGCTCAAAAAAACTTGTTCCGCCGCTCATTGTATACGGAATATTTGCCTGCAGAAACGCTTCTTCTATGTATCTGGACTGCGTGTTTGCCCTGATTAAAACACCGAAGTCATCATAAGTCTTTTTTTCTTCTATTGCGATTCCCTGAATGCTTTCCGCAATGAAATTTGCCTCTTCAGTTTCGTTTTCAGGCATATAGATTTCAATTGGTTTTCCTTCTCCTTTGCCGGACCACAATTTTTTGTCTTTCCGGTTTGTGTTGTGCGAAATAACACCGTTCGCCGCGTCAAGAATTGTGCCGGTGGAGCGGTAGTTCTGCTCAAGCCTGATTTCTGTCACCTTGAAATCTTTCTCAAAATTAATGATATTCTGGTAGTCTGCGCCGCGCCAGCTGTATATTGACTGGTCGTCATCGCCGACAACAGCAACGTTCTCGTCCGCAAGCAGGTGCATCAGCTCGTACTGCTGATGGCTTGTGTCCTGGAATTCATCAACCATTATGTATTTAAATCGATCCCTGTACCGCTCAAGAACATCAGGATTCTCGCGGAAAAGCTTTATAGGCAGAACGATAAGGTCGTCAAAATCTACGGCGTTGTAAAGTTTTAATCCTTCCTGGTAGCAGTCGTAAAGCTGCCGGTACATATCATTTTCGGTCTGCCAGTTTTTTCTTCCTGTTTTTATATTTGAAAAAAGCTGGCTGATTTTGTAGATGTCAAGCGCATCCGGAGAAAATTTAAGTTCCCTGCCGCATTCCTTTATAAGCGCGGTTCTGTCGGTTTCGTCATAAATCGAAAAATTTTCCCTGTAGCCAAGCTTGTCAATGTCTGCCCTAAGAACTTTTACGCCAAAAGCGTGAAATGTTGAGACCGTAAGGTTCTGAAGCTTTCTTTGCGTAAGTTCCTTTACCCTGTCTGACATTTCTTTTGCGGCTTTGTTTGTGAAAGTCAGCGCAAGAATCTGGCTCTGCGGAATTCCCATGTCAAGCATGTGGGCGATTCTGAATGTGATTACGCGCGTTTTTCCGCTGCCTGCGCCGGCGATTATAAGGATTGCGCCGTTTACTGTTGTTACAGCCCTGTACTGTTCCGGGTTAAGTTCATTTTTAAGAGTTTCCAAGTTTAAAGCCATAGAATGAAAATTAACATTCTATTGCGTTTTTATCAATATTTGTTAAAATCTAATGTATATATTTCTTTCTGTTTTTTGAAGGAAAAAATAAAATAAAATAAAATAAAATAAAATCCGAGGATTCGTATATGAATACAGCTGTAAGCGCATTTCTTTCCAGACACAATTTTGTAAGGCACATTGATGTTAATTTTGTCGCAGAATCAATTCTTGACGACATGAACCGCGGTCTCTGCGGAAAAAAAGCTGATGAGGATATGATTCCTACATGGTGCCTGCCGCCGGAAAAATCTATTACAAACAAAAGCGTGATTGTGATTGATGCGGGCGGAACAAATTTCCGTTCAAGCCTTGTTACTTTTGACGAAAAGGGAAATGCCGAAATTTCAAACATGAAAAAGACACGGATGCCCGGAGTTGAAAAGGAACTGAATAAAAAAGAATTCTTTGACGAGTTTGCAAAAAATCTTGAGCATCTTAAAGGAATGTCGGACACAATTGGTTTCTGTTTTTCTTATCCTATGGAAATCACAAAAGACGGAGACGGAATTCTTCTTGGATTTTCCAAAGAAGTAAAGGCTCCTGAAGTAATCGGAAACCCGATTGGAAAATGCCTTAAGGCGGCACTTGTTGAGCACGGCTGGCAAGAACCGAAGAAAGTTACAATGCTAAATGATACGGTCGCGGCTCTCCTTGCTGGAAAGGCTGCCGCAAAAGGTTATCCGTATTCTTCGTACGTTGGATTTATTCTTGGAACAGGCATGAACGCCGCCTACATACAGCCGGAAATTCCTTCCAGAAAAGATTTTAAGAAACAGATTGTAGTATGCGAATCAGGAAAAACAAAAAGCGTGATTCTTTCTGATTTTGACAAAGCCTATGATGCGAAATCGCAGAAACCGGGAACATTTTATATGGAAAAACAGTGCGCGGGCGCTTATCTTGGCGCAGTAGCCCTTGAAATGCTTAAAACCGCCGCTCAGGAAGAGCTTTTTTCTGAAAAAATCGCATCTTCGCTTTTAGCTCTTGAAAGTTTTACAACAATCGAAATGAACGAATTCCTTCATGCTCCTTACAGCACAGAAAATTCATTTGGAAAATTTGCCGCGGAAAACAATGCGACTCAGGAAGATTACGATGTTCTTTATGAACTTTTTGATGCTCTGGCTGAACGTTCCGCGCGTTGTGCGGCCGCAATCCTTACTGCGGCTGTTGTTCAGAGCGGAGAAGGAAAATGCGCTTCAAAGCCGGTCTGCATAAACTGTGACGGCTCGACATTCTGGCTTACATACAAGATTTCTTCACGTGTACAGGGCTATCTTGATGAAGTATTGACCATACAGAAGGGGCTTTACTGGCACATTGTTTGTCTGGATAATGATATTACAATCGGAACTGCGATTGCGGGACTGGTTGACTAGTTTTTTGTTTTAACAGGAGAAAATCGTGAAAGCAATCGGAAAATCAATAGTTCTCATCATGCTGATTATCATAATGGCTCTGGGCGGGCTTTTGTGGTTCGACTATCTCGGTGTGGTTCACATGAAGTCGGTTTTTTCTCCGTTGTACAAAATTCTTGGAAAAGAACCCCAGACTTCCGTAACCGCGACTGCATCTAAACCGATTGCGGCAGATTTAGACCAGGACAGAATTAACAGTCAGCGGGAAGCGATTGATTTGCGGATGGAAGAGCTTGACAAGAGAGAAAGCGAGATTGTCCAGAAAGAAAAACTGAACGAGCAGATTGCGTCGGAGCTTTCAAACCGCGAAAAATCTCAGGAAGAAAGAGAAAAAACATTCAACCAGACGCTAAAAAAGTACGATGATAAGAATGTAAACATAGAACAGATTGCCGCAAACCTTAACGGAATGCGTCCTGAAGCGGCTGTAAATATTCTTGTTGCAATGGATGACCAGACGGTCATAGATGTCCTTCGCAAAGTGGAGGAGATTGCGGCGCGGAACGGAACTTCTTCTATGGGATCGTACTGGCTTTCGTTGATGCCTGCCGGGCGTGCCGCTGAGATACAGCGGAAAATGTTAAGCAAACCAGATTCCCTAAAGTAGAAAAAAAGGCAATTCTTTCATGTTTTACTGGAGGAATTGCCATGCAGCAATTAACTGTACAGAATCATCTGGATTTTTCCAAAATACAGCAGTTGTCGCCACAGCAAAATTCATTTAACAAGAGCGATTCTTATTCGTCTTCATCAAAAACATTTGCAGATTTTGTAAATGAGGCAAAAGTTAATTCTGAAAAAGCCTCTTATTCTGAAAATCAGCTGAATCCTGATGAAAAAACCGCAAAAAAAGATGAAAGTCTTAAGGATGGCGAGCAGGCGGCGGAAACAGCGAAAAAGACCTCGGATGAAAATTCTGCGCTTGCAGATGAAAAAGAGTCTGTCTCTGAGGAATCTGTAAAAATCGCTGGAAAAGACGCTGAAAACAATCTTGAAAAACAGGTTTTAAAGGAAAATGTAAAAAACAGGCCGGAAAATTCTGCAAAAATTGAAAAAAATGCGGAAGTTTCCCCTGAAATTCCTGTGGAAATTTCAAAAAAAACACCTGAAAAAGATGGTTCAAAAATCCAGTCAAAAGAAAAAGAGCAGAAAACCGCTGAAAAGTCTAAGAATCGGATTGAAAATAGCGATTTGAATTTAGTTGAAGCGGTTTTAGCTTCTGGAAACTCTGCTGTTAATCAAGTCGAAAATAAAGAAATCGGCACGGATAACCCAAGGCTTTCGGATTTTATGGAAGCAGAAGAAACCGGAACTCTTGAAGGCTTGGATTCTAAGTCTGAAAAAAAATTCTTTCTTGATAAAGACAAAAAAATTGCCGTTCAGGACTTGCGCTCTGAAAATAGCGCGCAAAAGCCGGATGAAAAATCCGGAAAAAGCATGAAATCTTCCACAGAGATTTCAGAAATTTACCGCAATGAAAAAAACAATCCGCAGGTTACAATGGATTTTGCCGCAAATGCGCAGCAGAATATCGGTTCTCTTAACAATCAGGTGGCAGGCTCGGCCGGTTCAAATTTTCAGGCGATGCTTGCGAATCAGATTCAGGAAAATGCCGGTGAAATTGTAAAGGCCGGAAACATTATTCTAAAAGACAACGATGTAGGTTCAATAAAGCTTATTCTTCATCCGGAAAGTCTTGGAAACGTAAAGATTGATTTGCAGGTCAATGAAAAAAATATTTCTGGAAAAATTATTGTCGCGACCCAGGAAGCGTTCAATGCGTTTAAGGAAACTGCTGAAAATTTAAAGCAGGCTTTTGTTCAGAGCGGATTTGAATCTGCCGGACTGGAGCTTTCCCTTGCGAATCAGAATTTTGCAGGAAATCATTCCGGAGAAAATCAGAATAATCCTGCGGCGGAATTTGCCATGAGAAAAGTTTACGGTGAAATAAATGGCTTTGCAGAAGAGAATTTTCCGGAAATTGAAAATATTGAAAATTCTGCAATGAATTCTATAAACATCGTTGCATAAATTCCGATTATAAAAAAGAGACTTCCGAAAAACTTTTGGATGTTCAAAACAGAATGACGGAAATCCGTTGGCGAGGTACTGATATGGTAAATGAAGTTAAGACAACCATGACATCAAGTGAAAAGTTTGCTGTTGACAATGCGGTGAACAATTTCAACAAAACTAACACTGCGAATGGACGTAAAGCTTCCCAGCAGCTGGGTAAAGATGATTTTTTAAAGCTTCTGATTACCCAGCTTACTAATCAGGATCCTACAAGTCCAATGGAAGATACACAGTTCATTTCCCAGATGGCGCAGTTTTCATCGCTGGAGCAGATGACAAACATGAATGAATCTTTCAACAAGATGGCAGGAATAATAAGTTCCTCGCAGGCGGCTTCTACTTTGGGAAAAACTGTTGAGCTCGACATTGGAGATTCAACGGCTCAGGGTGTGGTGGAAGCGACATCTTTTGGAAACAATCCGCAGGTAATGGTAAACGGTATGTATTACGATATGGCAAAAATTAAAGCCATTTACAATTAATCAGGTAATAGAGCAGGAGAACATAAATTATGATGAGATCACTTTATTCTGGTGTTTCTGGCTTGCAGAATCATCAGACACGAATGGACGTAATCGGCAACAACATTTCCAACGTAAACACAACCGGATTTAAACGCGGACGTGTAAATTTTCAGGATATGATAAGCCAGCAGGTTGGCGGAGCGGCGAAACCAACAGAAGAGCTTGGCGGTGTAAACCCGAAAGATGTTGGTCTTGGTATGACTATCGCAACAATTGAGCAGGTTTTTTCCCAGGGAAACCTTCAGACAACCGGGGTTTCAACAGATGTCGCAATTCAGGGAAATGGATTTTTTATCTTAAAAGACGGTGATGAAAGTTTTTACACCCGAAACGGACAGTTTGGTCTTGACAGCAACGGAACTCTTGTGAATCCTGCAAATGGTCAGCGCGTTCAAGGTTGGATGGCACGCGACTTGAACGGTGAACAGGTTGTTCAGACTGCCGCAACTCCTACAGATTTGGTTATTCCGGTTGGCTCAAAAGATCCTGCTAAAGCTACAGAAAATGTTCTTTTTGCCTGCAACTTGAACAAAAATACTCCTGAAATTCTGGAAGGCGCAAGCGAAAGCGATATTGCTAAAGGAACTTGGGGAACTGAAGAAAAAATTTACGACAGTTTTGGAAACGAGCATCTTCTTTCAGTTTCGTTTACAAAAGTTCCTGGAGTTGCAAACTCTTGGCAGGCAACTGTAAATGTTGATTCAAACAATGCGGATTTTACACAGACTCGTGTTGGTCTTGGAACAACAGATGGCGTTCAGAATACTTTTATCGTGAATTTTGATAACTATGGTCAGCTTGCAAGCGTTGAGGATTCTTCTGGAAACATCTCAAACCAGGAAGGAGAAATTATTCTTCAGACTTCGTTTACTGTTCCAGAAGCAAACGCTGATGAAAACGGAAATCCATACCGCCAGACATTCAACATTAATCTTGGAACAATCGGCAGCATGAAGAATACAATTACACAGTCCGCATCAAAGTCTTCAACAAAGGCTTACAGTCAGGATGGATATACGCTTGGTTATCTTGACAACTTCAAGATTGATTCAAGCGGAACAATCACAGGTGTTTACGACAATGGTACAAACCGTGTAATAGGTAAGATTGCCCTTGCTACATTCGCAAACGACCGTGGTCTTGAAAAAGCCGGAAACAACACTTACGTTGAAACAAACAACTCTGGTCAGGCAAATATCGGAGAATCTGGCATTGCCGGAAAAGGTTCGCTTCTTGCCGGCGCTCTTGAAATGTCTAACGTAGATCTTTCAGAGCAGATGACAGATATGATTGTTACCCAGCGCGGTTTCCAGTCAAACGCAAAAACAATCCAGACAGCAGACACACTGCTTGAAACAGTGCTCAGTCTGAAGCGCTAATCCGGTAATCCGGCGGCAGGCTAGAACCTCTGCTGAAATATAAAACAGGTAAAAAAAAACGGCTTTTCCGATGTTCTTGGAAAAGCCGTTTTTTTTTATAATGATTCCAAAAGTAATGAAATTTCTTTTTTTATGTCAGTTTTAGACTTTTCCTTGTTTTCTGGGAAAAAATCTCTAGGATTAATTTCGAATACCTGGGCAATTCTTATTATCGTCATAAGCGAAGGCTGGCTTTTTCCAGATTCTATATGTGTATAAAAACTCTGCGAAAAATTTCCCTTTGTGCATACTTCAAGTTGAGACAATCCTTTTGAAATCCTTATGAATTTTATTTTATTAATTACATACTGATGAATTTCTTCATTTGTCATAAAGAAATAATATTATTCTTTACACTATAATACGATTCTCTATAAAGAAATAAAATTACTTGACAGAGTATTAAAATTGCTTGATAATGAAAATGAGGTAAGGGTATGAGTCTTTTTTTTTATAAAAAAGAAAATAATTGGATTTGTGTCTTTTGTGTTTTGATGGCAATTGTATTTTGTGGATTAATGATTGTTTCTGTAGTTGCTCTTTTTATTCCAAATGTAAAATTTATGAAAGATAATTTTTCTATTTTTATCAATGAAATTGAAAATGATATGCCTAGGATAATACAATCTGCATATAAAGAATTTAAACCTGAATGTTTTTTTACAGATAAAACAAAAGCTTTTAAAAGAGAAATTTTAAATATTTCATCGTATAAGAATGAACATAAGAACTTAGAAAAATTTTTACAATCTATGAACTTATTTTAAAATAATTTTTTTTATCTCGGAATTCTGAATCTTTGATTCTTATTCATAAATTTTTAATAACATAAGTTATTGCATGGAGGAAATATGAAAAAAAAATTTTCAATTTTAGTTTTATTTATTTTGTTCTGTAGTTTATTCTGTGGTTGTTCTGACGATTCGGAAAATTCTTCCGATAAACATGAAACTTCAATGTATTCAGTCTATTTTTGTTCTAATGACATTGCTAATTGGAATAAAGTTTATGTTTATGCATGGGATGATAAAGGCGATAAAGATCAGAATGCTGAATGGCCAGGTGTCATGATGAAAAAAGCAGGCAATGGATTATGGTATTCGGACGTTAAATTTTCAAATATTATTTTTAACGATGGAGATGAAAATCAGACGGTAGATTTGGAATCTCAAGATGGTTATTTTTTGCCAACATCTAAAAACAATAAAATTACTGGAATCTGGTATAAAAAAAATCCAAATTTAGCAGGCGGAAATGGTGCTGACGATTCTAGCGGTAATAAAGATAGTGAAACTTTTGTTTTATCTGCTCCAACTGGATTAAAAGCTTCGTATATTTCATCAAATTCTGAGATAAAAGTTACTTGGAACAGCGTTTCTGGTGCCGATTATTATGAATTTTACTGGGGAGTTTCTGACAATCCGAATAAAGCGAGGAAGGCTGATAAAAAATATAAAAATACTGAAGCATATTTGATAAATATTGAAGAGGGAGATTCATTTTATTTTTGGGTAAAAGCAAAAAAATCTGATGTAACCAGTGATTTTAGTAAATCTGTTTACTGTTCTGTTCCAACGTCAACTATTAATCCTCCTACAGGAGTTACAGCAACGTCAACCTCGGAATCAACTATTTCAGTTTCTTGGAATGCAGTTTCAGGAGCAACAAAATATGATGTTTATTATAGTACCAGTCCAGATTCAAGCAGCGCGATTTATATAGGGGATACAGAGTCTTTGTCAATGGGTATAGGTATAAAGAATGCTTCTGCTAATACAACATATTATTTTTGGGTAAAAGCCACCGATGGAAATAAAACTAGTGATTTTAGTTCTTGGGCTTCTGTTACAATTGAAAGTTCTTGGCCGCCTGCTGTGTATGAAGATATAGAATCTCCTAAAGTTCCTATTAAAAAGAACTTAAAAGCTGGTGAAACTTATTGGTTCAGGATATTTGCATATCAACCAATTAATGTATCATATAAATACAATATTGTTTTTTTTGATAAACAGTGTAGTAGGGATTATGGTGATTATACATCAGATGTTATAGGAACTTACTATAATCAGAAGGGAGTCGAATTTACAACTGTTGAAGACGGATCAGCTGGGGTTCCTGTAGTGTCTAAGTATAGTCAATATGTATATATAAAAATTGAGTGCAAGACATCTGGATCATTTGCGATTTTTTATTTTTCAAGCAAAGTATAAATAAAAAAAAACGGCTTTTCCAATGAATATCGGAAAAGCCGTTTTTGTTTTTTTTTAAATCAGTTCTTGAAATTAAATCCTAATCCGGCGGACCAGTAATTTGTTTTTACGTTGTACGCGCCGTTCAAGGTAATCTGGAATTTTGCAAGGGTTATGCCAAGACCGCCAAAAAATTGGGTTGAAACATTTTCGTCAGAAAAATCAGTTGTTTCTGTTTTTTTGTCCGCATCGCTCAGGCTCTCTTCCAGGTTGTTTTCTATGTATGTATTGTATTTCCAGTCATATTCGTTCACAGTCTTTGTTACAAAAAGTTTTGTTCCTATGTATGGTTCAAATACAAGAAGTTTTTTAGAAAGCTGTGCCTGCGCAAAAATTGTGTGCGTTGTGGATGAAATGTTCACGTCGCTCTTTAAGTTTGCAGAATAGTCTTTTTGAATTCCGTCTTTTTTGTACGTGCCGTTTGTTGTGAAAGTTTTACTGGCTTCAAAATCAAGAGAAAATTTTGAATATATGTAGCCTGCGCCTGCGCTGAATTTTGGCAAAAAGCCGCTTCCATCCAAAATTGCGTAGCGAAAGTCAATTCCGATTGTTGTGTAGTCAAGGCCCGCGTTAAAATCGTCAAAGGAAATATCCTTTATCGCTCCGTTAAAGGTTGTTGCGCCGTGGATGCCTGCGTCAAACGGAAGGAAAATTCCGCCAAGCCTGAACGCAAATGCCGCTGTTGGAACAGGAATGTTTTCAGGAAGATTAAAACTTATGCTGAAGCTGTCTGTCGCGTTTCCTGCTTTCAATGTATCCGAAATTCCATTTGAAAGGTCTGTCATTGCGCTGTTCAGTTTTTCTGTCTTTATAAAAGTTGCAGAAAATGAGGTTCCTGCCGAAAAGTGCATTGGAATTGAAGGAATAAATTTTCCTATGAATGCATCCGGCTGCGCGCTTAAGAGCGATGAATTTTCTGGAATCACTTCAGAAATTAAATCCGTGGTTTTTTCAAGCGCTCCTGAAATTTGCGCTTTTCCTGCCGCTTTTACATTTTCAATTTCTGTAGACTGCGCGCCTGAAAATGAAATGAAAATTGAAGCCGCCATAAACATTAATATTAGTTTTTTCATAATGAGCTCCGTTTAATAAAGAATGAATCCTGGTTTTGACCTTGAATATTCTACAGTATTTTTATAAAAAAGCAAAAAAAAAAGACATTCCGTTTTGGAATGTCTTTTTGCCACCGGTTGGAATCGAACCAACCACACGCAGATTTTCAGTCTGCTGCTCTACCGACTGAGCTACAGCGGCATCGTGATGTTTTTAATAATATAGAAAAATAATTTTTATGTCAACACCAAAAACTTAAAAAAAATAAAAAAAAATACATTTTCCGTTTATTTCCCGGTTTAGCCTGAATGGACTGATTCCGGCTGCTCAGAATCCTGTAAACATTTTCTGAAATGGGATTTATTTTTCAAAATTCGATTATCCTTCAAAATGCGCTGTTTTTCTTGTTAGAATAACATTTGTATTCTATAATATGTGTATGAAATGGTTGCTTGTATCTGATAATAATTCTTACGCTTCGTCTTTGAGCAGGCTTTTGCAGGAAAAATTTCCGGCTTCTGAAATTTTTGTAAAGTCAGAGCGTGATTCCCTTGGATTCGGCTTTGACTTTCTGTGCGGAATAACCCATGCCGCCTTTTTTTGTCCGTTGAATAAAAATACTTCGGTTTTGTATGCCGTAGGTTTTCTTTTGGGGCAGAATTCCAAAATTTATACTACAGATACAGACATCTCTCCGGAAATGCTGGAATCCGCTCTTATTCAGTCTTTTAGCGGGGCAGAGGAACTGATTTCCTTTGTTTCTGATTCTTCCGAATCGATTTTACAGGAGCAGCTGGAGGAAGATTCCTATGATTATCTTTTTGAAAATGGCTTTCCTTTTGACGGCGATAATTTTGCGCATCACATAGAAATATGGAATGAAGACATTTGCCAGTGCTATATTGACGCCGGAATGGATGCTAATATTTCTGATTCGGATGGAACTCCGATGCTGAATATCGCGGCGCGCGCGGATAATCTTGAGGCGGTAAAATGGCTTGTTTCCTGCGGCGCAAGGCTTGATTCAGTTTCTAAGGACAGGGGCTACACCGCGATAATGGATTCCGTATGGCGCGGAAATTCTGAAATGACGCATTTTTTTATAGAAAAAGGAGCGGATTTGAATACTGTAAGCAAGGACGGTCAGACTATACTGGTTCTTGCTGTGGGAGCGGATAAGACAGAAATCGTAAAAATGCTTGCGGAAAATGGAGCGAATCCTGATATAAAAGATGGTATGGGAATGTCTGCGTATGATTATGCGGTCCTTTTTAAGAAAACTGAAATTCTTTCTATTCTTGAAAAATTTCATAAGGAACAATAAAATAATTTTATGAGTTCTAACACTGTTCTGAAAATTGTTTTTGCCGGAGGCGGAACTGGCGGCCATATTTATCCAGGGCTTGCTGTTGCCGATGAATTTCGCGCGTTATGTAAAAAAAATGGAAAAAACGTTCAAATTTATTGGATTGGCAATTCAAAGGGAATGGATAAAAATATTGTAGGAAAGAATGTGGATTCAAACGGTCAGAAATCCGCTGATTTTTTTTACGGTATCCCGAGCGGAAAGCTGCGCCGTTATTTTTCTGTGCAGAATTTTTTTGATGTTTTTAAAATTTTCGCAGGCTTTGTGGCATCTTTTTTTATCCTGTTAAAGATAAAGCCTTATGTGCTTTTTTCAAAAGGTGGATTTGTAAGCGTTCCGCCTTGTCTTGCCGCAAAAATTCTGAAAATTCCTGTATATACCCATGAATGTGATTTTACGCCGGGACTTGCCACAAGGCTTAACGGTAAAAGCGCAAGGAAGATTCTTATTTCTTACAGGGAAACTGAAAATTATCTTGGAAAGACTGCAAGGGCAAAGGCGGTGTTTACTGGAAATCCAGTGCGTCCTGTGTTTTATTCAGCTGATTATAAAAAAGGCTTGGAATTTCTGAATATCCGGAATAAGGAAAAGCCGGTTCTGCTTGTTATGGGCGGAAGTCTGGGCGCAAGGCAGCTAAACACCCTTGTAAAGGAAAATATTCAGTGGCTTTGCGAAAGATTTATTGTAGTGCATCAGACCGGAGAAAAAAATATTGAAGATTCTGAAAATCTCCGGCTTTCAGATGAAGTGAAACAAAATTACAAGCCGTTTGCGTTCATTTATAATGAAATGCCGGATGTAATCGCCTGCGCAGATGTTGTTATTTCCCGTGCCGGAGCAAATTCAATCTGGGAATGTTCTGCGCTTTCAAAAGCGATGGTTCTTGTTCCTTTGTGCGGTTCCGGAACCCGGGGCGACCAGGAGGATAATGCCGCGTTCTTTGAAAAACAGGGGGCGGCGATTGTTCTTGGAAGAAACTGCGCTGATGCTGAAAATCTAAAATCATCGCTTTCAATGCTTTTAGACGAAAATATTCGGAAAAAATATTCTGAAAAAAATGGAAGCCTTTCTGCTGGAATTCGTCCTGCTGAAAAAATTGCAGAATTGCTTTACAAGGAGAGCCTGTGATTATAACACCTGTAGATATTTGTTTTCTTGTTATTGTTATTGTTTTTGCCGTTGCGGCGCTTATGAAAGGTTTTGTAGAGGAACTTTTTTCTAAGATTTCTGTTATCGGTGGTCTTGCCGTTGCGATTTTTTTTGCGCCGAAACTGGATGTCTACGTAAACCAGACTATCTCAAATTCAGCGCTGTCAATTTCCCTTTCTTTTTTTCTGATTTTTATAGTTGTTTTCTTGACGCTTTCAATCATCCGGCATTTTGTTAAAAAAGTTTTTGAGGGAGAAATCATGAAAGGCCTTGATAAGACTCTGGGGTTTCTTCTTGGAATTGCGGAAGGTCTTGTAGTTGTTATATTTGTAATAGCCGTCCTGAAAATTCAGAAATTCTATGATTTTTCAGAAATTTTTAAGGACAGCCTTTTTTACAGGTTTCTTGGAAATGTTTTTAGTTTTTCAGATTTTAAGGGAATTCCAGTATAATGTATGACAACCTGCTTTATCAGAATGTTGCTTCTCTTTTATCTTCGGATATTTTAAATGGAAATCTTCCAGGCGCTCTTCTTTTCAGCGGATTGCATGGAAGCGGAAAGCTTACCTGCGCGCTTGAGACCGCAAGAATTCTGTCATGTTCCGGTGAAAAAAAAGGTCATTGGCTTTGTTCTTGTCCCAGTTGCCTTCAGCACAAGGCACTTGTCAGCAATAATCTGCTGCTTGCCGGTCCAAAGGACTGCACTCCTGAAATTTCTGCCGCGAGCCGCGCATTTCTGAATGCCGTCATGAATTCTTCCAGTCATCTTACCGCCGCCAGATACCTCTTTGTGCGCAGCGTCCGAAAACTTACTTTAAGGTTTAGCCCCATTCTTCTGGAAGGCGATGAAAAACTGAGCAAAATTGCCGTCCTTATGAATTCTCTTGATGAAGAGCTGGAGCCGATTGATTTTCCGCATGAGCTGCCGGACTTTCAGGCTGTTCAGAAGTCGGTTGAAAAAATAATTCCCCTGTGCGAAAAACTTGAGTCTGATTTTCTTTACGATTCAATTCCTGTTGCGCAGATAAGAAATGCTGCTTCATGGGCAAGGCTGAAAAGCGTTTCCGGTAAAAAAACGATAATAATTGAAAATGCGGACCGTATGCTTGAGTCCGTACGCAATGCCCTGCTTAAAATTCTTGAAGAACCGCCGGAAGACACTGTGTTTATCCTTACGACTTCGCGCCGGAACGCCGTTATGCCGACGATTCTTTCACGCGTAAGAACCTACGCTTTTATGGAAAGAAATCTTTCGCAGCAAAAGGAAGTTATTTCCAGGGTTTTCCATAATGAAAATTTCAACGGAACAATTGACGATTTTCTTCTGACTTTTTTGCCGGTCGCGCCGGACAAAATTCACTCTTTTTCTGAAGAATTTTATTCTCTTATTGCGGATTCAAAAATTCCTGATTCGGCAAGGATTATAAAAGACTGCGGAAATTTTGAGCCCAGAATAATTTTTAAGATTTTTCTTTCGGGAATTCAGCGGCGCTCAAAAAAACTTTTGTCATTTCCGGCGGGAACAGTTGCGGCAAAAGAAATAACAGATTCTCTTCAGCAGTGCTGGAATAATGTTTCTGTATACAATCAGTCTGTAAAATCCGCTCTGGAAATTCTTGTCCGCGATATGTCAAAAATAAATAAACTTCACGGGAATATTTTAAAATGAGCAGATATGTTGAACGTGTTATCGATATGCTTCCAAAACTTTCTTCTGAGGAAGTTAAACGTGTTCTTATGGAAGTCGTAAGCGAAAATTCAATGCTGGATTCGCTTATTGAGTCTTTTTCCACCGGATTGATTCTTGTTGATAAAAAATGGCGCATTCTTCAGGTTAATAAGGCCGCTAAACGGATTCTTAGGATTTCCCCGGATGAGGAAAAGTATGAAGATGAGCTGCTTTTCAATGTGATTGAAGAAAACGAAGAAATTTCTGAATGGCTGAAAAACATTGCCGATACTCATAAGACTAATGTACGGGAAGAGTTTTCCTCCTCATCATCTTCCGATGGCTCAGTGCGTTTCCTTGCTGTCTCGGTTTTTTCGTTTGTTCAAAAAACTGAGATTTCTGGAAGCATCGTAAAAATTGAGGATATAACTCAGCAGAAGGCGAAGGCGGTTCTTGACCGCAGGCTTGAAAATATGGAAGGGCTGACGAACCTTGCGGCGGGAATGGCTCACGAGATAAAAAATCCGCTTGGCGCTATTTCAATTCATATTCAGCTTGTTCAAAAGGCAATCAGCAAAAAGCGCGGTGGGGATGGAACTTTGCCGGATAAAAAATTCCTGGAAGAACACCTTGATATTGTGAACGACGAGATTGAAAAACTGAACGACCTTGTGATGGATTTTCTTTTTGCGGTTCGTCCTGTAAATGCAAAGCTTACTTTGAGCGACCCTGAAGAAATTCTTTCTAGTATCTGCGATTTTGTCTCGCCGGAATTCAATAAATCCCATGTTCTTTTGAAGATGGAGCTTTTAAAAGAAAAAAAACGCATTATGATTGACGAAAAACTTTTCCGTCAGGTTATCATAAATATCGCGCAGAACGCTTTTTATGCGGTCAAGGCAAAATTTCCCGGCTGCACAGAAGAAAATACAAATTCACAGGAAATGCCGGGCATTGTGATATTCAAGACAACAATTATAGAAGACAATTTTGTGATTTCAATTTCTGACAATGGAATTGGCATGGATTCAGAAACCGTGGGAAGAATTTTTGAGCCGTACTTTACAACCAAAGCGAACGGAACTGGTCTTGGCATGACAATGTCATACAAGATAATAAAAGAATTTGGCGGAGACATTCAGGTAAAATCAGAAAAGGGAACAGGCTCTGTTTTCTTTATCTCGCTTCCTGTTCCACAAACTGAAACAAAACTTTTGGGGTGACGCATGAAATTTACAATTCTTGTAATTGACGATGAAGAAAATATCCGGAACGGTCTTGCCGCAAATTTTGAAATGGAAGATTACAGCGTAAAAACTGCTTCCAACGGAAAAGATGGAATTGCCTTGATTGATAAAGGTGATATTGACCTTGTAATAACCGACCTTAGGATGGATGGAATTTCAGGCGAGGAGGTTGTCCGCCATATTGCAACTGAGACACCAGGAATTCCTGTTATCGTTCTTACCGGACATGGAAGCATTGATTCTGCGGTTAAAGCCATGCGTGACGGAGCATACGACTTTCTGACAAAGCCATTGAATCTTGACCAGCTTAACATGATTGTAAAGCGCGCGCTTGAATCCAGGGAACTTTCCTTACAGCACAAAATGCTGAAAAAAGAGGTTGAGGACAATCACAATAAGATAATGATTGGAAACAGCCTTCAGATGAAAAAACTGTACGAGCTTATAAAAAAAGTTGCTCCATCCAAAGCCAGCGTTCTTGTGACTGGAGAAACCGGCGTGGGAAAGGAGCTTGTTGCGCGTGAAATTCACAATAACAGTCCGCGGCGGGACAAGGAAATGATTGTTGTGAACTGTTCCGCCCTTAGCGAGTCCCTGCTGGAATCCGAACTGTTCGGCCATGAAAAAGGCGCGTTTACAGGAGCCGATTATTTAAAAAAAGGGCGTTTTGAGCTTGCCCATCAAAGCACGATTTTTCTGGATGAAATAGGCGAAATTAACGCTTCTACCCAGGTAAAACTTTTGCGCGTGCTTCAGGAAAAGAAATTTGAACGTGTAGGCGGCCAGGAAACAATAGAAGTTGATGTCCGGGTTATTGCCGCTACAAACAGGAATCTTGAGGAAGAAGTAAAAGCCGGCCGTTTCAGGGAAGACCTTTATTACCGCCTGGATGTTGTTCATCTTGAAATTCCGCCGCTTAGGGAAAGAAAGGAAGATATACCGGAACTTATTGATTATTTTATGAAAAAATATTCAGAAAACGGAAAGCTTGAGATTGAGCAAAAGGCAAAAATCGCCATGTTTAAATATGACTGGCCGGGAAACATTCGTCAGCTGGAGCATTGCGTGGAAAGCGCCTCCGTGCTATGTTCCGATAATATTATCCGCGAAGAAAACCTTCCTCCGGAAATAGTAAAGGCTTCTGGAAAAACTGATATTTCAATTCCTCTGGGAATTCCTTTGGAAGAAGCTGAAAAAATAATAATTGAACAAAATCTTGCCGCGAACAAAGGGAACAAGTCAAAGACTGCTGAAATCCTGGGAATCGAGCGCAAGACATTAACCAATAAGCTCCAGTAATTTATTGAACGCAGAAATCAGTTCCTGTGTTTTTCGTTCCGCAATTTTTTGTGTCTCAGGAAATCCTGCAAAATTGTCAGGGTGATATTTTTTTAACAGTTTTCTGTATGATTCTTTCAGTTCGTCTTTTGAGCAGCCGTAGTTTAAGTTAAAAACTTTATAAAGATGTATATATTTTTGTACATCACTGCCGATTATATTAGACTTTTTATTATTTTTTCTATTAGTTTTTTCTTTTTTTGCGGTTCTCTGGGAAAAATTCTGTTTTTCGTCATTCCGTTCTTCCGCGGAATTTTCTTTTTCTTCGGAAATCTTTTCGCCTGTGGACTTTTCGCTGTTTGTGGGGATGCCGCCGCTTTTTATTGCGTCCTTAAGCATTTCCCCAAGCCTGTCGTATTGAGAATCCAATATTTTTTCCTTAAATCGTTGTGCCGTCCGGAATTACAGCGCCTTTTCTGATTACGATTATTCCGTCTGCTGAATAAAAATTGCCGTGGTCGCCGTTTTCGTAGTTTCTTCCGTCAACGTTGATTCTTACGTTGTTTCCTATTCTTGCGTTTTTATCAATTATCGTCCGCGATATAAAGCAGTTTTTTCCGATTCCGATGGTTGGAAGACCTTTTTTTATGTCATCCTTTTTTTCTTCCGTATTTTGATAAAAGTCTGCTCCCATCATTATAACACCGCTCAAATCAGATCCGTTTTCAATAATCGAGCGCACACCGATAATGGAACGGCTCAGCTTGCAGTTTGTTATGACGCAGCCTTCGGATGTCAATGTGCAGAAAATCGATGCGCCGTTGATTTTTGACGGCGGAAGGTTCCTCATGTGTGTAAAAATCGGTTCATCTTCGTCGTAAAAGTTGAATTCCGGGTCTATATCCGTAAGCTTTATGTTTGCGTCGTAAAAACTTTTTATAGTTCCTATGTCTTCCCAGTAATTGTTAAAAACGTATGCGTTTACAATATAGTTTCCGATAGAATTAGGAATAACTTCTTTTCCAAAGTCTTTCGAGTCGTTTTCATTTAGAACTGCGTTCAGCGTGGAGGCGTTGAAAATGTAGATTCCCATGGATGCAAGGTATTCTTTTTCAGGGTCAGGGATTGTAGCCATAAGTTCCGGGGAAATTTTCCAGGCGGAAATATCTATGTCCGGAGCAGGTTTTTCTTTGAATTCTGTGATTCTGTTTGTGTCGTCAGTCTTTACAATTCCAAAACGGCTTGCGTCCGTCCTGTTTACAGGTGTCGTCGCGACGGAAATGCTAGCTCCCGAGCGTATGTGCGAGTCAAAAAAATCCCGCAGATCCATTCTGTAAAGCTGATCGCCGGAAAGAATTATATAGTGCGTAGGATTTTGGGATTCAAAGTGCGACATGCTTTTTCTTACGGCATCTGCGGTTCCTTCATAAAATTTATCATTTTCAAGAGTTTGCTCCGCGGCAAGAATTTCTACGAATCCGGATGAAAATCTGTCAAAATTGTAGGAATTTGCTATGTGCATGTGAAGCGATGTTGAGTTGAACTGGGTTAAAAGATAGATTTTTTTGTAGCCGGAATTAATGCAGTTTGAAAGGGGTATGTCTACAAGCCTGTATTTTCCGCCGAAAGATACTGCCGGTTTTGACCTTTCTTTTGTAAGAGGATATAATCTTGTTCCTTTTCCGCCGCCCAGAATCAATGCGACTACGCGCCGTTTGTTTTTATCATGCAACATCACTGATATTATAAAACAGAATTCTCTAAACCGCAATTTTCATCTGCCGATAATAAAGCAAATAGCCTGATTTTTTTTATTTTAGCAAAGATTTCCGGCTGTCTGGAGGTAAAATATGATTCGTGGATGGTACACAGGAGCAAGCGGAATGAACGCCCAGCAAAACCGGCTGGACGCAATTTCAAATAATCTTGCGAACGTTGACACGGCAGGATACAAAAGGGATATAACTGTAAGCAAGTCTTTTCCTGAGCTTCTTATAAGGCGCACAAATCTTGATGGTGTATATGAAACGCCTTTTGGTTCGGCGGAAGCTGCTCCCGTAATCGGAAAGCTTGGTCTTGGCATAGAAACAAACGAGAATTATACAGATTTTGCGCAGGGGTCGTTCCGCCAGACGGATCAGAATACGGATGTGGCTTTCGGCGGAAAAGGTTTTTTTGCGGTGCAAACTCCGCTAGGCGAACGCTACACGCGCGATGGAAATTTTATAATTGGAAAAGAAGGCATTCTTGAGACAAAGGACGGATATCCGGTTCTTGGCGAAAAAGGATTTATCCATGTTGAAAATGACAGATTTACCGTAAATGAAGACGGAATAATCTCTTCTCAGGAAGATTCTGAGGTTATAGACCGTTTTAAGGTTGTCCGCTTTGATAACGAGCGTTACCTGAAAAAAATGGGAAACAATCTTTATTCTTCAAATGAAATTTCTGGACTGGCGCATATTGCGGAAGGTTCTGAGCGTCCGAAATTTCTTCAGGGATACATGGAGACTTCAAATGTAAATGTCGTTAATGAAATGGTTCAAATGATAGAAGTGAACCGTGCTTACGAAGCGAATCAAAAGACAATTACAAGCGAAGACAGCATGATGGGAACATTGTGGACAAAAACTGCCGTCTACAACAGATAGGCGTGGAGGAATTGAAAAATGGTAAGAAGTTTGTGGACTGCCGCAACCGGCATGAACGGCCAGCAGGCTAATATGGATGTAATTTCAAACAACCTTTCAAACGTAAATACAACAGGATATAAACAGCAGCGCGTTGAATTTGAAGATTTGATATATCAGAATGTAAAACTGGCGGGAACACCTGCGACGGAAGATACGGTTACTCCTGTTGGAATTCAGCAGGGCTCAGGTGTAAAACTGGCTGCCACTCAGAGAATTATGAAGCAGGGCTCGTTGCAGAACACTGGTGTTGACACAGATGTCGCTATTGTCGGCGAAGGTTTTTTCCGCGTTCAAAAATATGATGGAAGCTATGCATACACAAGGGACGGTTCTTTTAAGATAGATTCAAATGGTCAGCTTGTAAATTCAAACGGACTCAGGGTTCAGCCGGAGATAATTCTCCCGGAAGGCTACGATGTTTCAACCTTGAATATTACACAGACCGGCCGGATAAGCGTTAAGGTTAATGGCGGTGAGGTCTGAATCGC
>OBCH01000129.1_pt1 | contig 19651 bp, 11 predicted proteins | sample 1495941 | NCBI WGS metagenome assembly OBCH01 (sample SAMN03418276, study PRJEB22391) | human gut metagenome | biome: human-gut; feature: organic feature; material: feces | host: Homo sapiens | place: Tanzania | collected 2013-01
CTTCAGATTATAATTTTACGGCTGGAATTCAACCATCTTTACTCCGGGCCAATCCGTAGCAAAAACAGGCTCGACAACAGTCCAATAATGAAGATTTAAATTTCCCGGCTCAGAAAACGCTGAATAGAAATATATGCGGATATAACCGTCCGCCGGAACAACTTCCGGCTTATCCTCGCGGTTAGAAGGACATGACACACCATGCTCCACAGAGCTAGAAACATCAGGTTTCTGCCAGCAATCGTACCAGTAGATACTTGTGTTCACACTTAAACCTTCTATGTTTGCACTTTGTTCTGTATCAATATAATTTTCTTTATTAAAAATCATATTGAAGGTTTCCGCCCTCCCAAATCTGACTTATTAATATCATAATAATACCAGCCAGTTTTTAACGGAGGCAATTCAGGCCATTCATAAACAGCACCTTCTATTTTTAACTTCATAAACCCGACAGACGCATTGTAAACTACTGTAATAACATAGCCCCCTGCATCAGCAAGATTTTTTACAACAATATTGCCAGGAGAAAGATTTTCATCTACGCCTCTGGCATAAAGAGGAACAAAACCCCCGTTCAATGCAACAGACAATTCCTGCATGTGAGTTCCGCCAAAATCCAAAAGCCAGCCTGTTTTGTCAGTGAAAACCTTAAAAAATATAGTGCCTCTTTCACTGCCCCAGCCAGTATGCTTTTTTGCGTCGTACTTAAATTTAAATTTTTGAGTATTTGCATCTATTACTTCAAATCTTTCACGAGTATAGCCACCTGTCGTCGCATTCGTTTCACTTACAAAACCTTCAATCCACAGACAGTCTGGAAGCTCTGTTTCAGCGCAAGCAACCGCAGCTTCAAGCTTATCATTAATTGAAAAACTAAGTGAAACTGTTTTTGAAGAATTGTTGGTAAAAACAATATTGTCATTTTCTCTTGTAGCTCCAGAGTCTTTTGAAACCATTCTAAAACTTGTCACCACAGAATCCCATGCCTTATAATTACAAAGAAGAACCTGCCCCTCTACCCTTGAGCCAGGAGAAAGCTGAATCGGTCTGTCCGCAGAAAGAACTCTCCAAAGCTTACCTTCTGCTTCTGAAAGACAAATATCACCCGCAAAGTAAAGCCCAAGATCTTTATTTTCCTTTAGCACTGAATTCAGGTCCGTTTCCACGGATTTAAAGTTTGAGAATGTAAGTTTGCATGGAGTTTTTGAGTCAACCCAAACCCGAAGGGTTCTAAATGTTTCATTGTTTTTCTGATACACCGGAACATACAATGTAACGGTATTTTTTTTAGTATTAAAATAAAAATGTTCACTGCCTGCTGTGGCACATTCATTAGAATTTGCCATTGCAAAAATGACTACATCAGGAACTCCCTTGTCGCAAGTTACGTCGAATGTAACTTTGTGCAGCTTGCCAACTTCAAGAGCAAGCGGATAGATATTAATGCCTGATTTTCCGTTTTCCCCAAAGATTACGCTTATGTCGTCTGCCGATGCCACGCAGGAAATGGAATCATTCTTATCTGAAATAAAAATTCCATAACCAATTTTTGAATCGGTTTCTTCTATCTTATAATTTTTAATATAAAGCTTTGAAACAGAACCAATTACAAGCTGGGAAACTCCTGCCGACCAGTCGGTCAGTGCAGTTCCTGTTTCCACTGAATATGTTTTATATTCTGTTCCTACATTATACTCAACATATTTTGAATCTTCCGACGTTGCCGCATCCAGCGTTGCAAGATATATTCTTGAGGATTTGTCTGCCTTAAGGTCAAAACTGATTTTATAGTTCTTGCCTTTTTCTGCTTTTACCGGAGTTTTTGAAACAAGCCAGTAATCCCAGATTTTTGAATAATCTTCAGACGCAGCAGAGTTTGTAACAACAACTTCCGAAGAGGTCTTTTCAACTTTTATTTCACTGATTGCCCCAACAGCAAAATCCGGAAAGGCATCAAGTTTTTCGGAAATTTTATCTTTAGACGCAATAATAAAATCAAGATTTTCAAGAGCCGGAGTTTCAGGCTTGTCTGTTTCACCAGGTTTTTCTGTTTCTCCTGGTTTTTCTGAAGCGCCTGGATTTTCAACTTTTTCCTGTTCTTTTTCCAAGTCCTTTTTTTCTTCAGTAGAAATTTCCGCATTTTCTATAGCAGATTCTTTTTTATTAAACTCTTCATTGCCATCTGTTTTTTCTATAGATTTTTTTACTGTACTGTCCGCCGCAACAACCTTTACTTCAACACTGACGATAATCTTAATTGACGGCGATTCAGAACCAGACGATTCCGTAGAAACAATTCTTTCTACTTTTGTTTTTCCGGCAAGATTAAGATTTTTTACAGCTTTTTCAACAATAACTTTTTCAAAAGAGTTATTTTCATTTTCTGAATCAAGCTTACAGTCTTTAAAAATCATAGTCTTAGTAACTTTTGAAGAACCATCATTTGAAAGCGCTACCCGCACTCCCTTCTTATTCACAATGAGCTTTTCAACAATTGTCTTTGCAATGTGAATGGAATTGCTTCCGCCGCCATTTACATAAACTTCGCTAACCCTATAGCAGTTCTGCAATGTAAAGTCGCCGTTTCCCACTTTTTCGTGCACAATTACGCCATTTATGCTCATAAGGCTGTCAAAAACAACCTTATCGCTTTCTACTGTAAATGTCGCATTTTTTACGTTTCCGTTTTTAATTGTCAAAGGTTTTGAAATCGTATAAGAATCGTTTTCATCAATTTTCAGATTCGCCTTTCCCAAATCGATTACATCACCATCCCTTGCCGTATTAATACGTTCTTTTAATGAGATTTGAACAGACGCCGAATCATCAGACGAATCATTCTGACAGCCTGTAAACAATGCGATTGCCGCACAAAATGCAAAAAGAAGTTTTTTCATTTTTGTCCCCTTTCAAAATAAGATAGGACATTCTACCCCCCCCCGCATTTTGCCTAGTGCGCAACCTTGAGTTTTATAAAATTTGTTGAAAAATCTGCGTTAACTTCCGCCTTGGCTAAAATTTAATAGAGCCAGGGCTGAAAAGTTATTTTTTTTCAATCTTCTTATTGAAAAGTTTCATCTGCAAGAGAGGATTGAAGACGGAATCATTTGAGTGCCAGCGTTTTTTTTCGCGGTTAAAAATTTTATCAGCGCGGGAAAGGCCTTCATTTGTAAACTCCGGCGCTTCCTGTGTTCCCAAAGCCGGTTTTCTGAACGCCGGGCTGGATTCCGGACAAGTTCCAATAAAAGGCTCGTCCTTTGCAATATCCGGCGAAATCATTTCGTAATTTCCAGAGTTGTTCCAATACATATAGCCGTGGTCAACTGAATCACGCACGCCAAATATTTCCTTTAAAACATATTCTTTGCCGTAATACTGCCGGTCGTAGCTTACGTTCAGGTAAAAAGCCTGAACCCACGGCCGTACTACAACGCGGTTTCGGGCCAGAACTGAATTTCTGTAAGTTCCATAATAATAAATTCTATAAACACGGTCTTCCGCCGGCGGAAAATTCATAAAAGCGTTTTCAAAGTGGCTTGGATAAAACATAGGGCCGATTACATCAACATACTCAGCCATCATCTCCACATCCTGTCCGGTCCGGGTTCCGCTTCTATACCAGCCGTTCGCGCCATAAATATCAATTCCAATCGGAGCGTTTATATTTTCGCGGGCATATTTCAGGAACGAAACCAACGCGCTTTCCTTATCCATGCCTTCGCTCTTCCAGCGGTAGCTTGCCTGACGCAAATTATAGCCATCCGTAGGAAACCTGATATAGTCAAACTGAATTTCATCAAATCCGCGGGCAATAAGTTCCTTTGCAATCGCAACATTATATTCCCAAACTTCCGGGCAATACGGATCAACCCAGTTTTCGTCATAGTAAACAGGATTCTTTCCAGTCACTTCACCGGTTTCCTCATCCACAATATCTTCATATTCTTTTATGCCGACCCACGGCGATTTTGTATTGTAATTCCAGACCGCATATTTTGAACCGCCGAATTTCGCAAGATTCCGGTCTTTAAAAACTACTATCCGGGCAATCAGATATGTATTGTCTTTTTTAAATTCTTCTACAAAATGGTCAAGGTCTACCGCATACTGAGTAACCTTTCCCTTTGACTTTACAAGCTCGTCTTTAGTGTCATAACGAAGAAGTCCATAATCATCTTTCATATCTATAACAAGACTGTTAAGATTGTTGTCCTTTATTATTTTTTTAAATTTATCAATTCCTGTCTGAAGCCTGCACTGATACGCCGAGACATAAATGCTTTTTTGACCAAGTGCTTTTTTTCCGTACTGAGAATTTATCGTACCCGGATACAAAAGCCATAGCTCATTCAGAAGAATCCCCCGTTTCAATCCGCTGCGATTGTACGGAATCCATGCAGAATTCACGCTGCCTGGAACACAGGCAAAACTTTTTTTCCATTCAGCGAGTTTTCCCGGAATACCAAGATTTGTGTAATCCTCAAGGTTTAATGCTCCAAGGGTTTCATTTTTTGAATAAACAAGTTTATTGCCTGCAACTGTAAGTCCGTCAATGGTTTCGGCAGGCTCTTCGCCTTTATAAATAAGCTCGCCCTGGCGGTTCGGCCAGTCAAATTTATAAATACGCGGAATAAAACTCTGGCTCAAATAAATATCAACATAAGAAGTTCCGTATTCATCCTGGACAAGAACCGGAAGAATATCCGCAATTTCGTCAGGGCTCGTAAGGCTCGACATCATCTCAAAGCCTTTTGCCACATCAATCCACGCAGGTCGGGCGGCATCCGGCTTTATATAGGAAAGACCAAAAATGGGATGGCTCATAAAAACAACAAGCTCTGTTCCTGTAGAACCATCGCTAAGCGTAACCGGCATTGAGCCGACCGCGCATGCCTTTACACCAGGTGTAGCCATGCTCATAGAACCAAGATTTTTCCAGTTCCGTCCGCCGTCCCGCGACAAATAAACGGAATCTTTTGTGGCTGTAACAAGCTGCTGCGGATTCAAGGGATTTGCGCACAAATCTTTTAATGTCTGAACCCGGGTTTCAAATTCAGTATTTTGTCCGTCATAATTTTTTATTGTAGACAGCGGCAGCCCGGAATTCCTGTATTCAAAAATTTCAAGGTCGGAACTAAAAAGAATTCCCTTGCTGGTGCGGAAATACCAGTTTTCAATTATTTTTCCATCTTCGGAAGGAATTTCCGTGCGCACAATCTGCTCAACAGAGCCTTCGGTCCAAACCGGGAAAAATGAGTTTCCGCCCGAAAGCTTAAAAAGCCCCTTGCTCGTTCCTACAATAAAAATTCTGGATTCACCGGCCGGAGAAACTTCTTCCGCCGCTTTTGATTTTTCCTGCATTTTATACAAAGGTTTCGCCTGTTTTGCGCATAACGCTGTTAAAACAAAAAAAGATGCCATAAAACAAAATACGTATTTTTTCATACATAGTTTATCGGCATCTTTTTAAAAGTTATTCAATAAAAAACTTAATATCCGGGCTATATAACCTTAATTTCGAGTTTTTTTGGAAATTATGAAAGAACGCTCCCGGCAGATTCCCAATTTGCTCAGATGGATTTGGCTCGAATTCGGGTGCTCCGCACTTTAATTAATTCAATCGCCAAAAATCTTCACAAATTGCAAATCTGCCTGCGCTTTTGTTCTTTTTAGAAAAAACTTAATATTCAGGCTATATAATCTCTTCAAGAACTTTCAAAACATCAGGATCGTAAAGATTTGATTCTGACTCAAGCTTTTCCAGAGCAGACTCTTTGTCCATTCCGCCCCGGAAAGAGCGTCGGCTTGAAAGAGCGTTGTAACTGTCCGCAACGCGAATAATTCTTGCAATCTGAGGAATTTTATCCCCCTTCAGACCATCGGCATATCCTGTTCCGTCAAAATTTTCGTGGTGATATTTTGCGGCATCGCTAAAAACCGACCAGTATTTTTTAGGAACGAACTCAAGCTGCTTTTCCGCAAAATCAATGTGATGTCTTATCTTATCTTTCTGCTCTTCTGAAAGAGCCTGAGCCTTCAATGTTTCCTGTTCAATAGAAAGAAATCCAACATCGTAAACCATCGCGGCGCAGAAATAAACCATCGCATCGTGCTGGCGGCATCCAAGATTTGTAGCCAGCTTGAACACAATTTCAGAAACATTTTTTGAATTGTTTTTTCTTCCTGTCGCAGCATCAATTTTTTCACCGATTTCCCGGCATTTTTGCGCAAGCTCAGCCAGCGCCTCTTTTTCTTCAGGAGTATCTTCCGGCTCCGGAAGCGAACTTTGACTCCATGTTGAAGAGCCTGCAAGCTTCAATCCTTCGTCGCTGTAAAGCCCTGCTATTCCGCCTATCATAAGCTGATTTGTCTGGCTCTGGTTTGCCGCCAGAAGCTTAAACGCTTCCGCATACTGCATTTGCTGAATGTGGTTCTGCTTTACGCTGAAATGCATGATGAGCAAAATCAATCCTACAATCAAAAGAATCATGACAATACAAATCACAACAACAATAAAAATTTTTGTCATATTTGTATTCATTGTCCTTGAAACTTCCGCCAGATGCTGCGAATTCTGCTTTGTCTGGTCGAGCATTTTTTCGCCAAGATCAGAAATCGCGCTTTGAGTGCTGGAAGTAGACTCTTTTATGCTTTCAAGAAAATCATGCTGCTGTTTTTTATCAGCCGCTTTTTCTGCCGCCGTAACATTCGCTTCTATCTGACGCATAAGTTTTGTAAGTTCAGGCGTGTTTATTTCAGGATATTTTTCAACAAGATTTGTTTTTATATCAATATACAAGCTTTCAACGTACTTTCTGTTCAGTTCCTTTAAACGCTGCGTATAAATTGAACGGGCAATAACAAGGACGTTCGCCGGAACAATTCCGTCATTCATTTTTCCAAAATTAATCGAAGCGTTTATATTCTTATACGCATCAGCAAGATTTCCTTCGTCATAAGCGGCGGTCGCCCGTTCCAGATAACGCTGAACCATAGCATCGTTAGATGCCTGCGCAAAAACCGAAAAACTGATTAAAAACATCAGCAGTGCTGTAACTATTTTTTTATTTGATAACATTTTGTGCTCCAACTGCAAGAATAATTCCGGCACGGTTTTCAATGCCTGAATCCTTTACAAAAAGTGTGTCCTTTATTCCAATATTAAAATTAAGCTGAACCTTATCCATTTTCATCATTGGCAATGAAAAATTAATGGCCGAATTCATGGCAAAATTCAAACCATCATAAATAAGATGTCCAAGAAGATAATCAGCATTCATAGAGAATTCTGCGCCGCCAATATTTATCCGGTTCAGACCAAGGCCAAAGACCGGGCTGTAAACAGTTTCCTGCAGGCAAGATTCATTTCCATCGCCGGAATCCAGCCTTATGACAGTAGCAAATCCTGCCCTGAACGAAAGCCATTTTCCAAGCCCTGCAAAACTCATTTTTGGAATCAAACTGAAATTTCCAAGAATAGTGCTGTCATCGCCAAAGAACGGAATAATAACCGCATCCCCGCCTACATCCGCGCCAATCATCAGCTTATCAAAACTATATTCATAGGTAAAATCACCGCTCAAACCGTAACGAAAACTTGTATAATCATCGCTCGTGTCAGAAACAAATGTTCCGTCAAAAAGCCCGAACCTTAAAGCCCAGAATGTTGAAGAAAGTTTCTCATCCTTGCCTTTAAGGTATACTGTATTTCCGCTAGCCGTGTTCATAGAAACATAATCTTTTTCAATAACTGCCCGCTGCCTTGCTTTTTCCGCCTCAAACCTGGCGTTTTCAGCCTGCTTACGCTGCTCAATAGCAAGACGCTGCTCCTTCTGTTTTTCCAGGGCAGAAGAAATTGTTGAATAAAGCTCAACGGCTTCCATATTGTCAAGATTATTATCAATCACAACCAGAGTCGCTTCGCTTGCAAACTCGTAATCTTCAGAAACTACAAGATGGCGTATTTTTTTCATCGTATAGTTTTCAATAAGATAATAGTTTCTGTCTTCATTTGATTTTGAAAGAATTCCGTCAAGCTCCGTATTGGAGCGGTCAATAAACGCAATATCAACTTCACGGTAAATTACCGTCACATACGCGTCAATTGCAAACGCCGGAACAATTCCAGAAATCAAAGCGAAAACAGCCAGTGTAATAATTTTTTTAACGCTACGCTTCATAAAACCCGCCTTAGAATACACTTAACCTGATACCTTCTGCAATCTGTGGCACGATATTGTTAATATCAACATTCGAACTTGAAACATCCGTCGGAATAAACCACAAAGAGAATTCCGTGTACAACGACAGCGAACTGAAACACTTCATATTCGGGAACTTGACCTTAGGGAATTCAAGCTGAGCAAGAATCGCCGAAAGAATCTGCGCTTCTCCAGAACCAGACTCGTTAAATCTGCTGAACTGCGCTCCAACCGCAAGATTCGCGCTAAGCCAGTCAAGGTCACGTCCAAAGAAATAGCTGAACGGAATATTCGCAACATTCGCAAGAATCTTGATTCCCATAACACTGTCGCCGCCGTAACGCATTGAAGTATTGCTGAACATTTCTCTCTGCGCCTGGGTAAACTGACCCCACTGAAACTGAACTTTTACTACATCATCAAAGAACGTAAGTCCTACGCCAATATCAAAGAGCGTCGCGCCCCAGAAATGCCAGTCAAGATACAAGCCCTGAATGAAAGACGGAACTTCATAAGAAGCCTTGTCTCCCTTTCGGAGCGTAAGCTGAACGTCTTTAAGACCAACGGTATCGCTGGAAAGTCCGCTGAAAACAAGCTCCTGATTGTAACGGCCGCCAACGCTAGGACTGATAAGACGAATCTTTGGAGCGGTATTATCAATTTGAATAATAGTGCGCTCAATCGCAGTTTCGCCGTTTCGCATAGTCGCCCGGACAATCATAAAATGGAAACCTTCTTCTATATCCTGATTTTCTATGCGGTACATCCATTTTTCACTTTTTGAAATCTGAGTAAATGACTTTCCGTTGTCAAAACTTATTTCAATTTTTGCGACTTTCTTGTTGTTAATGGCTTCTTTCTGCTCCTTTGTAGCTTTTTTTGTAGAAGACACAACTTTTTCTTCTTCGCTCAAAGAATATCCGGCATGGCCTTTTATATAAGGTCGTCCTGTAGCAAAATCTCCATAAGTAAAATTATCAATCGCAACCCAAGGTCCTACGGAATTATACTCAACAGTCTGAATTCTTGAGCGTATAACCTGTCCTGTTTCAACTTTCGCATCAACCCGGTAAGTATGCTCTCCATCAGAAATCAGATCAGGAGTTATTTCAAACCGGAAGTAGTCGCTGTCCGTAAGCTCTGTAGTCGCAATATATTTATCATCAATATAAAGACTAAGAGATTCAATCTTATTGTCCGCCTCGGCATTTCCGTAAATATTGAAAGTACCCTGCTTGTGCTCGCCATTCAACGGATACAAAAGATTCACCGTAGCAAGCGCTTTATTTTTATTCAGCATGATGTTTCTGCTGACGTGAGTTGCATTCTGGGCCTTATCCAGCGCCGTAAGCTCGATGTTGTAAGAGCCGTTTTCAAGAGCCGAGATGTCTATATTCTGCGCGATAATCCTGTCAAGATTAAAATCAATCCGCTGAAGGCTTCTAGGAATAGATTTTCCGTCAAGACTTCTGATTGTCACGAACAGCTCCGTAATATCTACGTTGTCAAAAGCATATCCGCTGAAGAACAAAGGTCCTGTAGTCGCGGAATAATCCAGCGGATAATCCAAAACCATTTCCGGCGCTTTATTGTCTATGTTTATCAAACTTGAATACAGACCGGAAATTCCGTATTTATCAATTACTCTGATAAACACAACATTTGTTCCGTTCGGAATTGCGCGCGAATCAAACGTATACGACCAGTTTGTAGTTCCAACCGCATTATTATAACTGTTACCGTTATCAAGGGAAACAAGAACTTTTTCAATGCCATTTTTGTCGCTTGCGACACCGGCCAATGTTATAAGACCTTTATTCGCCTTGTCGATTGTAGGAGTTTCCACCGCACCCTTAGGCTCTTCCGTAGAAACCCTGAATTTTCTTTCCGCAACCGGACCTTTTACTCCATTTATGTCAACCGCATAAACATTGACTGTATGTTCATTATCCGTCATTGTTGAAAAAGGAACATCTATCGCAAAACTTGTTCCCATTTCTTCAAGCTTGTTGTACGGACCGCCATCTATCCTGTAATAAATAGAAGAAGGACCGTCATCATCGTAAACAACTCCAGAAATCGTAAAATCACGGGTAATAACATCTTCGTAAGTCGGAAGATGAATTTCTGCCACAGGCAAGTCTGATTTTGAATCAATCAGGAATTTCCACGATTCGTAAGAAGAAACGTTTCCAGCCGCATCCACAAACTCAAACGACATTCCATCATCAATAGGTTTTTCCGAAGTACCAATATGAGTTGAAACAAATGTCGCCGAAATGTCTGTAATCTCCGTCTTTACCCCGGAAGCTTTGCCTGTTGGCGGCGCAATATAATATGCCTTTTCAAAACTTGCGTTATCCGAAATATTGAAGCAGATAAGATTATCGCCGTTTACAATCGCATCATCGTTAGGAACGACAATCTCCACAGACGGCGGAGTGACATCCTTATAAGCGGCAGTTCTTGCGTAGGCAACGTTTCCCGCGACATCAAAAGCCCGGACATCCAGAGCGACAAGCCCTTCTTCCGCAGAACTAATATCCGCCGTTCCGCTGAACGTCGCGCCCACCGCAGTTCTGCCGGATGAGCTTAAATTCAGAGTTTTCCAGGTTTCTCCGTTATCCAGAGAATACTCCGCGCTTTTTACGCCGCTCGGATCTGCGACAGTTCCTGTAATCCTTAAAGAATTTTTTACCCACTGATGAATTTCCGGGGTTACAATTTTTACTTCAGGAGCGCCGTTGTCAACAATAAAATTAACAGCAGGAGATGTATATGCAACTCCATTCACATCCTTTACACGAACCGCAACATTATTAAAAGAACCTTCTTTTTCAGGAACAACCTTGACCAGATTTCCCTGACGTTCGATTTTCAAGCCGTTTGCCGCAGCGACAAAATCTGCGCTCACAAGCTCCGGAACATTCGCGTAAAAACTAAAGCTTTCTTCAGTGCGTAAAATATAACAGCCTACATCACGGTCATATTTTGAGCCAGAATCTTCTATTGTATAGATAGCACGCCTGTCATCCAGCATAGAAGCCTCGACCGGACGAACTATTGCCACACTTCCTGAAATTTGTCTTGAAACAGAACCGGCTTTTACAGAAAGCTTGACCTTGTTCATCCTTGCCGGCAAATTTTCAAGCGGAATTTGAACAACCCAGCGATTTTCCTTTTCTTCTGATTTTGAAACAAGAGCCGAACCGCCAGACTGTCTTGAACCGCCAGGAACGTCTTCGCCAGAAATTTCATAACTTGCAGAAATCTGCGCTTCAGAATCAACGTAAGCAATCAAGGATGATTTTTCGTTTCTAGCAAGCACAACAGGCATTCCGGCCGCATAATCTTTATCGCCGGCTTTTGCAAAAGCCGCTTTTATTTCTGGAATTTTTACGGCATTGTATTTTGAAGAAGCAGTTTTTCCATCTCCGTATTCAAGTGAACACTGCAAAGAATTTGCTCCGGGATTCATTCCGCTGCGTTTATAAATTGAAAAAGAGCGGGCAAGCTCTCCCTGATATGCGGCGCCGGCGTAAACATTCTCGCCATCCGCCCAGACAATCATAGGATTTTTAGGCGAGCCCTTTGCACCTTCCGGAAAATCCGGAATATTCCTGAAGCCGACAACTTCGCTCGTTTTGTTTCCACCGGCACTTTCAGCAGTAATTTCAACAATATAAATTCCGTACTCAGCTGTTTCAAGCGGAATATTGAACGAACGGACCGCGCCAAGAGAAACAACTTCTCCGGCAGAAACGTTTTCCATGGATGCGACAACTCCGGCATTCATATTCGCCTTTGAGGCAAACACCCTGTAAGAAACAGAACCTATTCCAGATTCACACGATACAGAGCCGGAAATCGCAACGCTTCCGCTGCCCGCATCCAGAAGCTGAACATCCGAAGTTTCTGAAATTTTTATTTTAGGAAAAGCGGAATCCTGCTTAAACACAATTTTCTGAGAATCATACACAAGCCCCTGGTCGGTTGTAACACGAACAACAACCGGCTCGGAAGAACCATTTACATCACCGGCAGAAAGAATTATCTGATTTCCAGAAAGCCTTGCCGTCGCAAAAGGTGTTTTCGGCACAATCTCAACAGAACGCGCATTTCCACCGATAAAATATCCGGTCGCAGGAAATTCCTTGCTGTTCAGAACTGTTCCTTTTTCATCGGCAATGCAGTCATCAAGAACAACTTTCGGCTCCGCTCCCTGTACAACAGACGTGTTCGTAACATCTATTATCGCCTTGTAATTTTTTGTACGTCCGACTGAATCAGTCGCAGAAATATAAATTTTTGCAATTCCTTTAGGAAAGTCATCGTTTATAGGAATATTCACTGTATATGAACCCGCGGAATTCAACTCGTAGTCATCCTGCTTCAAGCCATTGTTTCCCCAGCGGGTTTCAACATGAACGGAAGCAAGCCCTACGCTGCTGGAAACCGTAGTTGTAAAGACAGAACCGCTTTCCGGATGAACCTGAATTCCGTTCACAACAGGAACTCCAGCGATTTTAGCCTCGGAGAAAACAGGAACTGCGCCCCGTGCCTGAAATTCAACAGTTGAAACATCGCTCTGAACGCCATGCCTGTCTGTCGCGACAACTAAAACAGTATGCTTTCCGGCGGAAAGTTCCGCACCCTGCGCAAGAACGCCGTAAAAAACACCTTTTGTCGCCTCTTCAACCCATTCGCCGTTATCAAGGCGATATTTTACAGACGCAATTCCATCCTCGTCCGTCGCAATTCCGCGCACATACAGGGAATCACCGCTTTCAACAAGCGAATCCGCCGTTGGGAACGCAATTTTTACAGAAGGCTTATCAAGAGACTCATCAATAATGATATTCTGAGAAACCGTTATCACGTTTCCTACAACATCCGTCGCGGAAATTGTAAATTTTCTTGACTTATCATTTGTTCCCGCAAGATCAAATTCCTTCGCCCAGAACAGATTTCCCGGAACAATTTCAAAATCCCCGGATTCTTTGCCAAAAGTCCAGCTCAATTTTGAAAGTCCGACCGTATCTTTTGCATAGCCTGTCACAGCAACCTTGCCAAACTGGGGAGTTTTATCCGCCGGCTGAAGAATTTTCACATCAGGACTAGTATTGTCTATAAAATAAAGGAATGAATACACACCTTCCGAGCCCGCGTTATCAACGGCCTTAAACCAGATTACAGCAGGACCGTCCGGGAATTTTTTTGTATCAATAGAAATATCAAATTCAATCCTGTCTTTTTTGCGCGAAAGCTTTACATTTTTAAAAGTATTTCCCTGGTCAACAGAATAAGACAGGGTTTTTATTCCGTTTCCATCAGAAACCGTTCCATGAAATTTTACTGTCCTGGAAACCAGAGTTCCCATCACTTTATTTTCGATGGCAGTAACCGGCTGGCGGCGGTCAAGATTCCATGTGATTTCAACAGGCTTTCCAACAAGACCGTTTATATCGCAGCCAACAACTTTTATAGTATGAAGACCTTCCTCAAGCTCCGTAGTATCAAGATAATAAGACCAGAATTCCTTTCCTTTCGCCCGTACAGGATTTTCCTCGTCGCCATCAAGAATCAAATTCACATATTCAACGCCGTCATCATCAACACAAGTTCCTACAATATTCAAGTTGCCGACAATCCGCATTCCCGGATGAGGGTTAGTTATTCCGCAAACCGGCAGGTCAGAATTCGGATCAAGATAAATATTAAACGGACCTTCAAGAGTAACATTATCGCTCAAATCTATAGCCTTGACCATAATGTTATATTTTCCGGCTTTTCTGCTGTTCAAATCAAAAGAATCCTGCCAGCTTTTTAAATTTTCAACACTATGAGTTTCAACATCCCTCGCAAACAAACCTGTCACCATGTAAAAAGCAGCAAAAACAAATAAAAGCACCTTAATGTTTTTCATACATAAAATCTCCATTTTTTTTAAATACAGTTTATTTTAATCCACAAATAAGCAAATGACAAATTTTTAGGGTAAAATTCAAATTTTTACTTTTTTTATCGGAAAGAAAGCCGAAAATCTTTAAATTTTCAATTCTCGTGATAAAATCAATGAATATGAATGAAACAGAAACTAAACTTGAAGAAAAAATTAAAAATTTTCAAAAAATATATGACAACTCAGACAGCATAGTATTTTTTGGCGGCGCAGGAGTTTCCACGGAAAGCGGAATTCCGGACTTCAGAAGCCAGGACGGACTTTACAGCCAGCAATGGAAATATCCGCCGGAAACAATTATCAGCAGAAGTTTCTTTGACGCGAATCCTGTTGAATTTTACCGGTTTTACAGAGAAAAACTGATTATAAAAAATATCGAGCCGAACACCGCGCATTTTCAGCTTGCAAAAATGGAAGAAAAAGGAAAACTAAAAGCCGTTGTGACGCAAAACATCGACGGACTTCATCAAAAAGCAGGAAGCAGGAACGTATTTGAGCTGCACGGAAGCACGCTAAGAAATTTCTGCATGGACTGCGGCGCAGAATACGGCATCGATTTTATTGCAGAAAGCGAAAATTCCCCGGACAAACTGCCGCGCTGCGCAAAATGCGGCGGGCTTGTAAAACCGGATGTAGTTCTTTATGAAGAATCCCTTGACCAGAATGTAATAAATGGCGCGGTCAATGCAATTAAAAACGCAGATACGCTTATAATCGGCGGAACATCCCTTGTGGTCTACCCTGCCGCCGGCCTGATTGATTATTTCAGGGGCAAAAATATTGTCCTTATCAACAAATCGGCAACCGCAGGCGACGCCAGGGCGAACCTTGTAATCCACGAAAGCATAGGAAAAGTTCTTGGCATGCTAAAAATATAAAAACAAACGGACTATGCGTTGTTTTTAAGAATCCGCTACTCCTGTCCCGGCGCAATTATGTTATAAAGCCGGTTCAGGTCCTCTTTTGTAAAATAATTTATTTCAATAGAACCTTTTTCAATAGTTCCCTTAAGCACAACTTTCGTACCGAACACATCAATAAATTTTTGCTCAATGCGCGCAATTTCCGGATCTTTTTTTACAACTTTTTTAGAAGGCTTGTTCGATGCCGCCCGCCCTCCATTGTTATAAACCTGAGCAAGCTCCTCCGCCTCACGCACATTCAGTCCGCTGCCGACAATCTTTCCAAACATAATGCGCTGGTCTGCAGGATTAGAAACAGAAAGCAAAGCGCGCGCATGACCGGAAGAAATCTGTCCGTCAACAAGCGATTTTTTCATATCATCAGGCAGTTTTAAAAGACGGACAGAATTTGTTACCGTAGAGCGGTTTTTTCCTACACGCTTAGCAACTTCCTCATGAGTAAGCTCGCCCAGCTCCATAAGATTGTAATATGCCTGCGCTTCATCAATAGGATTCAAATCCGCGCGCTGGATATTTTCTATAAGCGCAACCTGAAGCCGCTGAATTTCATCAAATTTCCTAATCTGCACAGGAACTTTTGAAAGCCCCGCAAGCAGGGAAGCCCTTGTCCTGCGCTCTCCGGCTACAATATAAAACTTGCCGTTCTCAGCCGGCTCAACAATAATCGGCTCAATAACGCCGTTTTCCCGGATTGAATCCGCAAGCTCCTCAAGTTTTTTCTGGTCAAATTCAGTTCGCGGCTGCTTTGGATTTGCAATAAAATCAGCCGGATTCGCCCAAAGAGTACCGTCGTCATCAACAGTCACTCCATCAGGAAGATTTATCGGTTTTCCGCTTTCATCTTTTTGAATATCACTTGCGCTTCCCAGCCCGGAAAGAGGAACGCTGTTATTTCCGCCCATAAGGGCATCCAGACCACGGCCAAGACCTAAACCACCTTTTTTAGCCACGATGCATTATCTCCTCTGCCAGTTTTTTATAGCTTTTCGCACCGGCGCATTCAGGGTCATAATTGCAAATCGGAAGCCCCCGGGACGGCGCTTCAGACAGCCTTACATTTCTTGGAATTATAGTGCTAAAAACAACGTCCTTAAAATAAGTTTTTACCTGCATAACAACGTCTTGCGCAAGCCTTGTGCGCGAATCATACATTGTAAAGAAAATTCCGCCGATTGTAAGATTCGGATTAATTCCCTGCTGAACTTTATTCACAGATTTTAAAAGAAGAGTGATTCCTTCAAGGGCAAAATATTCACACTGCATAGGAACAAGAACCTGGTCAGCCGCGGCAAGGCCGTTCAATGTTAAAATTCCAAGCGATGGCGGACAATCAATCAAAATGTAGTCGTAAACATCTTTGAGCGGGTCAAGAACCTTTTTTAAGAAAAATTCGCGGTCTTCCTGCTCAACAAGTTCAATCGCAGCGCCGGACAAATCAATGGAAGCGCTGATTGCGTCAAGATTTTCAACAGGAGTATGTTTTATAGCCTGCTCCGCAGTCACCTGGCCGGCCAAAAGTTCATAAATTGTAGGCTTATCTTTAGAAACGCCAACGCCGCTGGACATATTTCCCTGAGAGTCAAAATCGACAAGAAGAACTTTTTTTCCAGAAATGGCAATATATGCTCCAATATTGATGCAGGAAGTTGTCTTTCCAACTCCGCCCTTCTGGTTTACAAAAACAATAGTCTTACCCATAACTTTAAATATATCATTTTTTTTGCATTTGGTATACATTTAAAGTCCTATGATAATTTCCTGCACATTCAGCAAACCTGTAAAAAACATTGAAAAAATACTTGACCGGCCATACCTGCGCATAAAAGCCCAGGCGGCGAACAATTCAAACAAAACTATGTATTACATAGAAAAGTTCACAAAAACCCAGGCTTTCCATGAACAGAAAACAGAAGAAGAGCTGGACGAATTCATAAGAACCCACGCCGGAACAACTTTTAAAAATTGCGTCCTGCGCACAGATTCAGAAGAAATAACATATCTTGGAAATAAAAAAGGAAATGTAACAAGACTTTCAAAAAAACTGAAACAAGAAAATGCACCGGCAAACAAAAATATCGTCTGGAAAAACGGAAGCAGACAAAAAAACTACCTTATTCCCGAAGGAATTCCTGTGCCGTTCATGGTCTTGCTCGGCCTTATGACAAGCGATGGAAAAATCATCAGCTCCAAGCACGACAAGTTCCGGCAAATCAACCGGTTCATTGAATTCATAAACGACATTTTGCCGGAAGTACAGAAACAGACCGGCGAAAATCCCATAAGAATCGCAGATTTTGGCTGCGGAAAATCTTACCTGACTTTTGCCGTTCATTATTTTTTAACAGAAATAAAACACCTTGAAGTGGAAATCATCGGGCTTGACCTGAAAAAAGACGTAATCGAATATTGCAACAGAATCGCCGCCGAGCTGAATTTAAAAGGACTGAAATTTGACACAGGAAATATCGCCGGCTACAGCTATCAGAACACGCCGGACATCGTAATCACACTCCATGCGTGCGACACGGCTACAGATTTTGCGCTGAATTACGCCGTAAGACACGGCTGCAAGGCGATTTTAAGCGTTCCCTGCTGCCAGCACGAAATAAACAGCCAGCTGAACAAAAGTTCCGTTCCAGAAGAGTTCAAACCGCTTTTAAAATACGGAATAATAAAGGAACGCTTTTCAGCGCTTTTAACAGACGCGCTCAGAGGAGAATTCCTTGAAAAATCAGGATACAATGTCCAGCTCCTGGAATTCATCGACATGGAGCACACGCCTAAAAACATACTGATTCGCGCCGTAAAAAAATCAGAGCAAAAGTCCGAATCCAAGAGCGTGCCGGAACAACCAGAATCTTCCGCCGCAGAAAAACTTACAAGAACGCTGCACATTTCCCCAACGCTACAAAAACTGCTGGAAGAATAAGTGCGCCCCTAAATGAACCACGGCGCAAGCATTACGCAGGCGATGTGAAAATAAAAAAGCCGGAAAAAAAACTTTCCGGCTTTTCTCAGCAGCGGCAAAGGGCTAAGAATGCTCCTCTACTCTTCGCGCCACTTCTTAAAAATCAAAGATGTATTGATTCCGGCAAACGCAAAGTTGTTGCTCATTACGTATTCCGCGTCGATTTTGCGGCCCTCGTCCTTGATGTAGTCCAAATCGCCGCATTCCGGGTCAACATTCTTCAAGTTCAACGTAGGGTGGAACCAGCCTTCGTTCATCATGTTGATTGTAATCCAGGCTTCAACCGCACCGCATGCGCCCAAAGTGTGCCCGATATATGATTTTGTAGAAGAAATCGGCACTTTGCGACCAAAAACGCGGGCGGTCGCAGTTGTTTCCGCAATATCACCGTGATGGGTTGAAGTTCCATGCGCATTTACGTAAGCAATGTCATCAGCCTTAAGATTTGCCGAATCAAGCGCAAGCTGCATACAGATTCCCATAGTCTCGCTGTTTGGCGAAGTAATGTGAGTTCCGTCCGTGTTTGTTCCAAAGCCAACAATTTCCGCATAGATTTTTGCGCCGCGTTTTACAGCGTGCTCCAAGTCTTCCAGAATCAAAGTTCCCGCGCCTTCGCCAATAACAAGACCATCGCGGTCTTTGTCAAAAGGACTAGGAGCAGTTTCCGGATGCTCATTGCGGATTGAAGTCGAGCCAAGCTGGTCAAAAATAGCAGCATCCGGCGGACAAAGTTCCTCCGCGCCGCCGGCAATCATCATATCCTGCAAGCCGTTTTCAATAGTTTCATACGCATAGCCGATTGACTGAGAGCCAGAAGTGCAAGCCTCGCTTGTTACAATCATACGACCCTTCAACTGGTAAGTTACTTCAATATTAGCGGCGCAAGTGTGCGGCATACATTTAATGTAGGTAGAAGAATTTACCTTTGCAGTGCAGCGATCTTCCATAACGCTGGTAAGCTCCTGAATAGAATCAAAAGAACCCATAGAAGAGCCATAGGCAACACCAGTCCTGCCGTTTTTACATTCATCAGCAATTGTTCCGTCTTCATTCAAAAGACCTGCCATCTGCAAAGCCATCTGCGAAGTATGATAAGAAAGAAGCGCAACACGCCCCATTCCGCGAATCAATTTGCGCGGATATTTTGGAATTTCACCCTTAGCCGGACACGCAAGATGCGTATTCATTCCCTGGATGTCGTGCCATTCTTCCATATTTTTAATACAGTTTTTATAAGACTTAAGCTGGGCGAACGCCTCTTCCCAAGACTGCCCGAGTCCGCTCATCATTCCTGCGCCTGTAATCACAACACGACGTTTTCCGTTTGGTTTTGTAAAATTCATATAATTTTCCTTTTATAAAACTTATTTTTCTAGGGAGAAACAACCCCTCTACTTTCTAAGCGGGGGTTTTTCCTCCCTAGAACCCTCCTTTTCCCCAGCAAGACCAGGAGTTCCTGGACCCATTGCATTTTCTTATCATATTTATTGCAAAGGTAAAAGGCGATTTTAATTCACAAAATTTATTTAAGGTGGGGGAAAGTATTCCCGTATCCAACAGCCGGGGAAAGCCTTCCCGCCGTTCAGGCCGCAAC
>OBCH01000131.1_pt1 | contig 19630 bp, 20 predicted proteins | sample 1495941 | NCBI WGS metagenome assembly OBCH01 (sample SAMN03418276, study PRJEB22391) | human gut metagenome | biome: human-gut; feature: organic feature; material: feces | host: Homo sapiens | place: Tanzania | collected 2013-01
AGAACTTTCTTTTTAAGCTCAAATAAAGTCCCATGGGGTGTTGGACGTTAAAAAATACCCCTAAATTTTTTAAAATTTAAGCCAATGGCAAAATTTTTGAAAAGACCTCTGTAGCTTTTTCGCTGCTGCAAAGCTACTTGTAGGTCTATAATCGAGGCAGCAGTGTGGTTGAATGGAGCATGTTAGGCTTTGGAATGGGCATGGCAAAAATTGATTGAGATATATCATGTTTTGGAGCCTATTTTGAGTCAGGTGCTTTATTAATTCAATCGGGTGGGTTGGTGGGTATTTATTTTCATTTTCAAGAAATAAGCTAGACACCAAAGAAAAGTGGTGTACAGATGCTAAATCAACAATTATTTTTTTCAAAATTAATATGATAAACTGTATTCTTGTTTTATGATTGAGCAAGTTTGTTGTTTTGATATATTTATAAAGATATAGGAACGATGAAAATATTAAATTTTAAAGTAGTTGGCGTAAGAGGATTTTTGACTAAAAACATTTCTTTTCGTGATAATGTTACGTTTTTAGTTGGAATTAATGGATCAGGTAAAACTACAATTTTGGAATTAATGTATGGATTACTTAATCCAGATCTTAAAAGTCTCTTCACGATAGATTATAAAGAAATTTCTTTAATTTGTGAGTTGGGTGCCAAAAGTAAGTTCAAAAAGAAAACGATACAAGTTATAAGTAAAAAGCAAGATGATAATTTTGTAATTGCTTATAGAGATGCTAATGCTTCTATATATGAAACTTTTAGCTTTCCACTAATTCATTCAATAGATTTATATGAAACAGAGTGGAATAGTGCCTTTTCTGAAATAGATATAAATTTTTCCAAGAGTTCTGTTTGGTCTCTTATAAAGCAATTATCTACTCCTGTAATTTTAAATTTAAATAGATTTTTGCCAAGCTTCACAGATTTTGACGTTCCGTTTCGTATGAGTCATTCTGAAAATCTAAGAAAAACTCACATGAAAAATGACGATATTTCGAGAGCTCTTTTTTATGTTCAGGAACTTGTTTATTGGAATATTCGTAGAACAGCCAGACAACAAAATAAATTGGCGGAAGACTTTAAAAACAAAGTGTTTGAGGAAATGTTTACTTCACCACAAGAAATAGGATTTAATTTCTTTAGTCAGAAATCTGTAGAAAGTTCTAAAATATCAGATTTACGTGAAACGTTAAAATCAGTAGGCTCTTTAGATGAAGAGACTGGCAAACTAACTCAAAAAGTTGATAGATATTTGGCAGATTATGAACAGACACTAGAGAAGTATTTGGCTTCAAGACAAGGAGAAAAAAAAGAAAAAATGAATGATGTGGAGTTTAAGTTACTTCAAAAAATGCTAGTATATGACTTGCAATATGACAAGATTATAAAAATTGCGGAATTTGCAAGAGATAATATGATTGAAGTTAAAAAACTGCATGACCCTCTTGATAGATTTGTGGAAAGTGTTAATCTTTTTTTTAAAGAAGGGAACAAAGAAATTCGTTTGGCAGGTAATGGTGACATCTTAGTTATTAATCATAATAAAGGCGCAAATGTTCATGATTCGATTTTCAACTTATCATCAGGTGAAAAGCAACTTGTAATATTAATGGCTTGCTTGTCTCTTCCAGAGCAGTCTAAATTATCTCGTGTTTATGTTGTAGATGAGCCAGAAGTGTCTTTGCATATTACATGGCAAGAGCAGTTTGTAGATGCTTTGTTGAAAGCTAGTCCTGATACTCAATTTATTTTAGCAACTCATTCTCCTTCAATAATTGCTAAAACTGAAAGGAGAAATTGGTGTGAAGATTTAACGATGATATAACATGTGCTTAGATTATAATATAGAAGAGAAACAACTTTTGTCTGTTTTTCGTCAATACCGTAATGATATCAATATATATACGGAAGACTGTGCAAAAGACAAATCTTTTTATGAATTACTGTTTAAACGTTTATTGGACGGAACAAATGTACATATTTCAGATATATATCCATTAGGTGATTGTGATTCCGTGGTAAAAGCTAGTATGCAAAGTAAAGATTCTCGTGGCATTTATGTTATAGATGGCGATATATATGTCATATATGCTCCAAAAATACCACGAGAAAATCTCTTCGTACTAGATTCTTATTGTATTGAGAATTTTGTTATAGATGAAAGAAGTGTTGTGGATACTATGTTTAATTTAAGTGGAAGAATTTATAAAAAAGAGAGACTTAAGGAAATGCTTGATTTTACTCATGCATTTGATACGATTATTCAACCTATCATGGATTTATTCTTTTTGATGTCAATAGAACGAAAGTATTGTCATGCATTTGAACTGAAAGAATATGACAGATATACGAAAAAGGGAGGTCTTTTTGACATAGGAAAAGTACAAAATGAAATAGATACCATAAAAAAGCGTTTGGTACCTCACGTTATTAGTAGAAATGTATTAGTTGATGAAATTGAAATGTTTAAAAAAATGTATCCGTATAATATTGCGAATTTTTTAAAAATCGTTTCTGGTAAAGATTATATTATTCCATTTGTTAAACGTTATGTTTGTCATAAAATGAATTTTAAATACCAGATTCCTAAAGAGGCTTGGAAATTTCAATTCGCAAATTATTGTGATTTAAAAAGATTGGCACCATTGAAAGTCGTGATAACAAAGCTGGCAAATGCATAAAATCATTTTATGCATAATAGAAGATGTTAATAATTGGGATAGAATCGTAATGACTGCCATTAAAGATAGCCCCATCGTGGAGAAATGGCTTAGAGAACAGTTTAATAATTAAGACATAATGAATCAACAAAAACAACAACTTCAAGACGTATTATATATTAGGTGTTTTGCCGTCATTTCTTTGGTGGCATGGCATAGCTATTGCTCCTATATATGTTGGGGGTATGGTGAATCACCATTGGATGGCTTCTATGCTAAGCTGTTTAGTTTTCTTACTCCTGATGCCAATATGCCGTTATTTACTTTCTTGGCAGGATATTTGTTTTGTTATCTTCTGAAAGGGAAAAACAAGTATCCTAATTTTAAAGGCTTTTTATGCAACAAGATACATCGCTTGCTGATACCTTTTCTGGTGTTAGGAACGTTGACAAATCTTACTCAGGTAAGTCGAAGTATTTCTGAAATCTTTTATGGCAAGCCTAGTCATTTGTGGTATTGCTTGATGCTTTTCTATTGCTATGTTGTCTGTTGGCTATTGGAAAAATATGGTGGTAAAAAATGGAACATCGCTTTAACTATTATCAGCTGTGGCGTTGTCTTATATAAAGGATTTGGAGCATTGGGTCCTAATGTCCCTTTTGGATTGTTCCTACCACTTTACTATTATTGTTATTTTTACATAGGATTCTTGGCTTTTGAGAATAAAGAGAAGGTAATGAGCCTATTTCTGAAATATTGGGCAGTCTTAATTTTGCTGTATTTCGCATTGGTAAAACTAGCATGTTCACACCTTCTTTTGTTGCAATGCTTGACCTATATATTAATGGTGCTTTGGCTTTGTAATAAAGCTTTGGCCAAATATGGTAAATTTACCCCCCCAATTCGAAATATTATTCGATAATCAGTTCCATATCTCAATGTAGTATGGGAATCTATGTATTTCATCAGTGGATAATTTGGAATATTACTCGTCCGAATTTCTTGCATGGAATCATTCATGAGCATTATATCTTGTTTCCAATGCTTTGTTGGATTTTGATTTTTAATATTTCATGGGCGTTGTCTCATATCTTAATCAAGTACACAAGAATTGGCAGATATTTGTTGACATAAGAAAAAATCAAAATAAATAAGTATATGAAAGTTGTACTTTTAGCAGGTGGCTTTGGCACTCGTATTAGCGAAGAGAGCCAGTTTAAGCCTAAGCCAATGATAGAGATTGGCGGAATGCCAATCCTTTGGCATATTATGAAAGAGTATTCATATTATGGGCACAATGAGTTCATCATTTGTGCAGGTTATAAACAAGAATATATCAAGGAATGGTTTGCCAATTACTTCCTTCATAATAGTGATGTCAGCTTTGATTGGCGTAATGGAAGCAATGAGGTGATGGTACATCATACCGAATTGGAACCTTGGAAAGTGACAGTCGTTGACACGGGCTATAATACAATGACTGGTGGACGCATCAAGCGAGTTCAAGAATATGTGGGTGATGAACCTTTCTTTATGACATATGGAGATGGAGTTTGTGATGTTGACATCAACAAACTCTTGGATTTTCATAAAAAACATGGTAAACTTGCTACTTTGACGGCAGTCAAAATGAAGCAAGAGAAAGGCGTGCTAAATATAGGAGGCGACAACGCCGTAAAATCTTTCCGAGAAAAGAATATCATGGATGGTGCTCCAATCAATGCAGGCTATATGGTGTTGGAACCCCAAATCTTTGATTACATCGAAGGTGATGGCACGGTCCTGGAAAAAGAGCCATTGGAAAAGTTGGTGGAGGAAGGCCAACTGATGTCTTATGTGCATGAGGGATTTTGGCAGTGCATGGATAATATTCGTGAGAAAAACATGTTGGAGAAACTTCTTGCAACAGGAACAGCTCCTTGGAAGAAGTGGAAATAAACGAATCTTAAAGATAGATGTGATGATAGATTTATATAATAATTTCTATAAGGGAAAGCGTGTCCTTGTTACAGGGCATACTGGTTTCAAGGGAAGTTGGCTTTCCATTTGGCTTCATGAGTTGGGAGCAGAGGTTGTAGGTGTTGGACTTGATCCATATTCTGACAAAGATAACTTTGTGTTGTCGGATATCGGAAGTAAGATAAGGGCTGAAGTTCGGGCAGACATTCGTGATGGTGAAAAGCTAAAGCAAATCTTTGCCGAGTATCAACCAGAGATAGTATTTCATCTTGCTGCTCAACCTTTGGTTCGTTTGAGTTACGACATTCCTGTGGAAACTTATGAGACCAATGTGATGGGAACCATCCATGTGATGGAGGCTATCCGTGTAACTGATAGTGTGAGAGTTGGTGTGATGATAACCACAGATAAGTGCTATGAGAACAAGGAGCAAATCTGGGGTTATCGTGAGGATGAACCTATGGGTGGCTATGACCCATATTCTTCTTCGAAAGGTGCAGCTGAGATAGCTATCAGTTCATGGCGCAGAAGTTTCTTCAATCCTACTGGCTGTGGTAAGAAACATCATGTGAGTCTAGCCAGTGTAAGAGCTGGTAATGTGATTGGTGGTGGAGACTGGGCATTGGATAGAATCATCCCGGATTGTATTCGAGCTATTGAAGCTGGCAAAACGATAGAAATTCGTTCACCTAAAGCTATCCGTCCTTGGCAGCATGTGTTGGAACCGCTTGGTGGCTATATGTTGTTGGCTTCCAAAATGTGGGAGGAACCAACTAAGTATTGTGAAGGATGGAACTTTGGACCACGCACAGAGTCCATTGCCAACGTTTGGGATGTGGCAAGCAAACTTATCCGCAATTATGGCAAGGGTGAACTTAAGGATGTCTCTGATCCAAATGCATTACATGAGGCGAAACTTTTGATGCTTGACATCAACAAGGCGCATTTCAAACTTGGTTGGGAACCTCGCATGAATATCGACCAATGCATGGAAATGGTCGCTGATTGGTACAAGCGTTATCAGAATGAAGACGTTTATCAGCTTTGTGTGGAACAGATCGATAAGTATGTAGGCAGATGAAAGAAATGATATTGATAACAGGTGCTGGACCAAATGGTATTACAGGTAGGCTTATAAAAGAGAAACTGGAGTCTGAGTATCATTTGCTAACACCATCTAGTAAGGACTTGGACTTGACTAATGATGAACAAGTTTGCAAGTATTTCCAAGAGAATAAAATAGACTATGTCATACATTGCGCCACTTTTCGTCCATTACATAATACGACGAAACATTTTGTGGATGACATATTGGAAAGTAATCTACGTATGTATTTTGCTTTGGCAAGACAAAGTGCAAAGTATAAGAAGATGTTGTATTTTGGTAGTGGAGCTGAATATGACAAAGCGCATTCTGTGATAAATGTAGAAGAATCTGACTTTGGAAGGAGTATTCCAAATGATGCTTATGGATTTGGAAAATACATTATGAACGAACATGCCAGAAAGTCAGATAATATATATAATTTAAGGCTTTTTGGAACAATTAATCCGTATGAGCGTTATACAAAGAATGTAATCAGTAATATCTGTGTAAAAGCAATAGTTGCAGATGAAATCAATCTACAGCAAGATTGCAAATTTAGCTTTGTTGACATAGATGATGTTATTGACATTATTAAAGAAATAATAGATAGCAAACTGTCCTATCATGATTTTAATATTACTTCAGGAAAAGAATTCTATTTATCAGATCTCGCAAAAATAATAGTAAAAATATCTGGTAGAAAGATTCCTGTTGTTTTTGCAAAGTCTGGTTTGAATCGAGATTATACGGGAACAAATAATCGAATAAAATCTCAGTTGAAAGGTTTGAAGTTTACAGCTATTGAAGACTCTTTGGCAAAAGTATATAATTATTATTTGGAGCATAAAGGGTTGATAGATATAAATAATATTGATGCAAGATGGAAATAAAAGAAAATTTGATAAAGGTTTCTGATTATATCATTAAATTTCTGGAGAAGCAAAACGTTAAGCATATGTTCATGCTTCCTGGAGGTATGGCTATGCATGTGGATGATTCCGTAGGTTATGCAAAGAAAATGAAACCTATTTTTATGCTTCATGAGCAAGCTTGCACTTTTGCAGCGGAATCGTATGCACGAATTACCAATAATTTGGGCGTTGTTTGTACTACGTGCGGTCCTGCAGCAACTAATACCTTGACTGGTGTAGCTTGTTCATGGATTGAATCTACACCATTGTTGGTGCTTACAGGGCAAGTTAAGCGACCAGACATTAGTCAAGATCCTAATCTGCGACAGCTAGGTGTTCAAGAGGTCAATATCGTGGAAATGGCTAAGCCAATTACGAAGTACTCCAAGTTGATACTTGATCCTAATTCTATTCAATATGAATTGGAGAAAGCGGTCTATTTGTGTAAGGAAGGAAGACCGGGACCTGTGTTGTTGGATATTCCTGTAGATATTCAGGCTTGTCGTGTTGATGAAGATTCAATGCCTCATTTTGAGAAACCGAAACAAAATCATTTTGAGATAGGTGATTCTGTGATTAACAAAGTTGTAACTTTGCTAGAATCAGCCAAACGTCCAGTATTTTATGTTGGTGCAGGTGTGAATGTAGCTAATGCTTCTGAAAATTTCCGCAAGTTGGCTGAAAAACTAAATATTCCAGTCCTTGTGCATTGGAATGGAATGAGTCTGTTGGAAAATAGTCATCCTCTGTTTATGGGGCATCCAGGTGCTGTCGGTCAACGTGCGGCAAATTTTGTTTTGCAAAATGCCGACTTGTTAATATCAATTGGTACAAGACTCGCCCTGCTTCAAACTGGCTATAACTTTGCTGGATATGCAAAGAATGCGTATCATGTGATGGTCGATATTGACCAAGCGGAATTGAATAAACCTACGCTCAATCCAAATCTTAAAGTGTTAGGTGATGCGGGAGATTTTATAGAGAAATTACTTGTAAAAACGATTCATGTTGGAGATTTTACCAAATGGATTGCGTTGGGTAAGAAGTGGAATGCTAAGTATCCTTCTTTAAATCCAGACTGGCTTAAGAATTCTAAATATGTGAATTCATTCTACTTCGTTGATGAACTTTCTAAACAAATGAAAGCAGAGGATGTGTATTGTGGTGGTAGAGCAGGTACTTGTGTAGATGCTGTCATTCAAGCGTTTCAGGCTAAACGTAATCAAGGGGTATATGTAACCAAGGGACTTTCGTCTATGGGAAATGGTTTGCCAGCTGCTATAGGCGCTGCATATGCTACAGGTAAGAAGATTGTTTGTGTTAATGGTGACGGTGGATTTGTTATGAATATTCAAGAATTGGAGGTGATTAGAAGAGATAAATTACCTATTAAGATGTTTATTCTTGATAATCAAGGATATTCGACAGTTCGTAATACACAGACTAATGTCTTTGATGGACATTTTGTTGGATGTAATAGCGAAAGTGGATTAACTATAGGAAACATCAAGGGAGTGACTGAGGCTTATGGTATAAAAACATTTGAGTTGAAACATACTGAAGACATGGCACATACGATTTCCGAGGTTCTTGATTATGAAGGTCCTGCTCTTTGCATGGTTTGGGTCGATCCTGCGCAGCCGATTGTACCAAGACAAGCCAACTATAAGACACCGGAAGGGCAGATGGCATCTAGACCTTTGGAAGATATGCGTCCGCTTTTGGATAGAGAGGAATTGGAACAAATTATGTCAGTTTCTAAAAATAGTGTTAGATGAAATCGGTTGATACACCTCTTTTGACTATCTGTATTCCAATTTATAATAGATTGGAATACCTAGATAGAATGTTGGATAGATTCTTGGAAGACAAAGACTTGTTCCAAGAAAAAATCTATTTGTTTATATCGGATAATTGCTCTGCACAAGATTTAGAGTCTTGTTGTCTTAAGTATAAAGAACTTGGACTCAATCTGGATTATAGCAGAAATAGTAGTAATTTAGGAGCGGATGGGAATTTCCTCAAATGCTTCAAACAGGCAAAAGGACAGTATGGATGGTTGCTAGGCAGTGATGATATTCCTGTCAAGGGATTTTTACGCAAGTTGGTGGAGTTTCTTTCCCACAATGATTGTGGACTCGTTTATTTGGATATGGAACCTAATTGCTCAGAAATCAAGTACTATACAGATAAAGCTGATTTTTTTTCGGCAATAAATCTTGGTATCACCTTTATGAGTTCAAACATCTTTTGTACTCAAAGTGTTGGACATATAGAATTGGAGCCTTTTCATTCTACTTATCTCATACAAGTCCCCCAATATATAGAGGCTGGTTGTATGAAAGATGATAATGTAATAGTCAAGTGGGGACAAATTTTTGAGAAGGATACCGATGCGGCAAACAATGGGGGATATAATTTTTATCAAGTCTTTGTCGAGAATCTATTTTCAATTTATCAAGTATTTATTGACAATCACAAGTTTGGAAAGAATGTATTGGATGCTGTCAAGAAAGCAGAATTCAGAGCCTTCATTCTGCCATATTCCGAGCATATTCTGAGAAATCTTAAAACCACTAAGTTTAAATACCAAAATGGTTTTAAAATCACATTCAAGCATTATGGATTTCATTTGTATGCCTATTGCGATTTGTTCCTTTATGTCAAAAAACGTATTTGTGAGGCTGTGGCTAGAAAATTCAAGAAAAACTAAAAAGTAAATGAAATGAAACCAAAAATTTTAGCTTTATATTTACCTCAGTTTCATCCGTTCCCAGAGAACGATGAGTGGTGGGGCAAGGGATTCACGGAGTGGACGAACGTAGGCAAGGCAAAGCCTCTCTTCAGAGGACATGATGAGCCTCGTGTACCTACAGAGTTGGGTTACTATGACCTGCGACTACCTATTGTCAGAGAACAGCAGGCTGAGATGGCACGAGAGGCAGGTGTTACCGCCTTCTGCTACTGGCACTATTGGTTTGGCAATGGCAGAAGACTGTTGGCAGACGTGTTCCATGAGGTCTTGGAGTCAGGAAAGCCAGACTTCCCTTTCTGTCTGGCTTGGGCAAACCATACTTGGAGAGCCGTGGGCTGTACTGCTGGCTGTGACTCGAAGGCTGTGCTGATGGAGCAGACTTATCCAGGAATCGAGGATGCCAAGGCGCATTTCAACCTGCTCTTGAAGGCTTTTCGTGACGAGAGATATGTGAAAGTGGAGGGCAAACCATACTTGTTCGTCTTCGACCCCGTTGCCTTGCCACAGGAATATGTCGATTGCTTCAAGCAAATGAGCGTAGAGGCTGGATTCCCAGGCATCTACTTGGTGGCAAACCTAAGTGATAACTCCATCAAGAAGGAGGATATGCTTGCCAAGGGATATGATGCCGTATGCTATTGCAACATTTTAGGACATGGCAAGCAGAATCGAAATCCTTTCTGGCATAAGGTGAAGAAGCACTTGGAAGGTATCATCTTGCGTCGTCCTACCTACGTATATGATTATCGTAAGCACTACAAGGAGTTCCTCGGAGAGATAGACAAGGAAGAGGAAGTCATCCCACAGATTGTTCCTCAATGGGATCACTCGCCTCGTGGTGGTAGGAAGACAAATATTCTCATCCATTCTACTCCTGAGTATTTCGCCAAGCACGTGCGTATGGCGATGGAGGCTATTAAGGGCAAGAAGGAGGAGCTCCAAATCGTGATGCTTAAGTCGTGGAATGAGTGGGCAGAAGGCAACTATATGGAGCCTGACTTGACACATGGCAGGGGCTATATCGAGGCATTGCGACAAGTGTTGGATGAATATAAGGACCAATAGAATGAAGGAATCGCTTTTGAAGTTGTTGGCTTGGTTGTATCCTGCATCGCTGTTCGACAAGATGGGATATTATGCCACCGTTTTCCGCTCTTACAAGATTGCCTCGAAGTTGAAGGCGTGTGGTCGTGGTACTCGCTTCGGGGAGGTGGAGTTCTTGACGGGACATCGCCATATCAGTGTGGGGGAGGATACGGTCTTCCTTCCTCATCTCTTCTTGACGAGTTGGGGAGCGGATGATGACTCCACCAAGATTTCCATCGGCAATCATTGCTCCATTGGTGCTTATTGCCATATCTCTGCTTATGAGGGAGTTACCATTGGTGACAATGTGCTGATAGGCAAGTGGGTCTCTATCGTGGACAACGACCATGGAAAGACTGACCGAGAAACCTTGGAGTTACCGCCATTGAAGCGTGAACTGGTATCGAAAGGTCCGATTGTCATTGGTGATGATGTCTGGATTGGTGACAAAGTGACGATTCTCTCAGGGGTGACCATTGGCAGTCATGCAGTCATCGCCGCCAATGCTGTGGTGACGAAAGATGTGCCAGCATATAGCGTGGTGGCAGGGAATCCTGGGAAGGTTGTGAAGACTGTATGATTTAGATAGTATATAAAGATCTATATTGATGAAAAAAATATTAAAGGCGGTATCGCCCTTCATCCACCCTGGCTTCTTGAATTTCAAGATGATGCCGTATGAGGCGTGGAAGCGGAATGGGGGAGAGGTGGCGAAAGCGCATTATCCTTGGCGGTGGCTCCATGGTGCTGCCTATCGTTGGGAGTTGCCAACGATTTGGAAGAGCCGGAAGGAGGCGAGGCTGCGATTTGTGGAGCCTGTGTCACTGAAGTTTGATTCGTTCCCCGATTATGCTCGCTATGAGGTGGTTCCGATGTTTTGGGACTGTTGGCCTCGGTATTTCGAGCTGACTTGTGAATGGTTGCGCAGGCATCAGGTGAAGACAGCCATCTTTTCTTCTCGGCAGACAGCAGAGAAAATGAAAGAACGTTTCTCTGGGAAGAACAAGGGATTGCAAAAAATAAATGTCATCTGGTGTCCTGAAGCTGTGGATGATTCTGTTTATCAGAAAGGAAAACTATTAAAAGACAGAAATATTGATTTGTTGGAGTTTGGACGTTCCAATGATAAGGTATTTAAGGCAGATCAGTTGGAGTCTATTTTTGATACAAAGAATTACAGTTTGAATCATGTCTGTACCAAGCTGAATGGTAAGTTCATATATACCAATAAGCAGCTATATGAAGCGATGGGGAATGCAAAGGTAACTATTGCTTTGCCTCGAAGCATTACTCAGCCAGAGATTGCTGGTGATATAGAAACTCTTACGCAGCGCTATTGGGAATGCATGTTCTCAAGGATGGTGATGGTGGGGCATGCTCCGCAAGAACTCATTGACTTCATCGGATATAATCCTGTAATAGAGTTATGTGATAACATCTCGGCTGAAGAGTTGATCGCTGATGTCATAGAACATATTGAGGACTTCCAGCCTCTTGTGGATAAAAATCATGAAACGGCAGAAAGGCTTGGAAGTTGGAATGTGAGAATGAAATGGTTGATGGGAGAGTTGTCTAACTTGTAATTGGTTTAATAATTATGATGCATCGTATAAATTATATTGATAGAATAAAGGGCTTTGCAATTTTTGTAGTTGTATTTGCTCATGTCTTACTTTTTAGTTTCGATATAGGAGATAGTTTAGCCTATCGATTCTGTGCTTCTTTTGAAATGCCTCTGTTTATGTTTGTTTCTGGTTTTGTTGCTTATATACAGCCAGATGGGGGGGCAAATCGGAAAAGGCTTGTTAAGCGTTTCGTGGCTTATATATGCCCAGCTTTTATAATTTCGTATGCCCTTTCTCTTTATGGCTATATAATCTTAGGTAGTAGAGATATAAATATGATAGATACATTGACGGATGGGTATTGGTATTTAAAAGCTCTTGCCATTTTTGTTTGTTTACAAGCGATACTGATAAAATGTAAGAAAGTATGGATGGAATTAATGTTTATAGCTGTAGTTGAGTGCATATTCTTGGCTGGTTGGAAATCAAATCCAATTCTTCATCAATTGTTTTGTTTAGAACATTGTTTTTTCTTTTATCCATTTTTTATGATGGGTTACTATTTCAGAAGATATCATTTGGTAGATAAACTGAAGGCTAATAATTGGGTATTCACCTTATCCATTATTGGTTTTATTTGTTTGCTGAATGTACATTTTGATATTCATGTTTTGAGATTTCTTTCAGAAAGGTTAGTTAGACCTTTATTGGCAATTTTGACAATTGTTTATCTTTTTGCTGTACGTGAAAACGAAAATAGTAAGTTTGAACAATGGTTAAACCGTATCGGTACAAAGACACTTGATATTTATATTTATCATGGAATTTTTGTATTGGGTTCTTATGCATGTTTTGATATGAAAATTATTCAAGATATTGATATAATCATGGCTAATCCCATTTTAAATTTGATTCTTGCTATTTTCATATCATTATTCCTTATATATATATCAATATGGATTGGATGCTTAATTAGGAAAAGTGAGCTATTAGAAAAAGTGATATATGGAAAGTTTATTTGAACTTCTATTATACACAATTGCATTAGTGTCCCAATTTTGACTGACCACTAATGATACTCAAGGATTAACTTTATTCTCTTCTTTTTGAGTTTTGGGAAGATGAGGAACAAAAAAAAATAAATTTGGTCAAATTAGATATAACCTCCGCTGACATTAGATGGTGAAGTGTTAAACCTCATAAACATATCGGCAATATGAGGTGATACCGAAAAAATATAGTGTAATTATGCCACAGACGAAAAATCAGTTGATTCGTTATCTCGCTTTGGATAAATGCTTGCGAGATACCAGAAGAAGGTATTTTATGCCTGATTTAGTAGCTGCTTGTCAAAAAGCGTTGCTTGAATATGATGGCTCAACAGTAGAAGAAAGAACTGTAAGAAAAGACTTGCAAGATATGAAGCGGGATTCACTTTATGCAGCTCCAATAAATAAATATATGGATGGGCATTCTGCTTGGTATCGTTATTCGAATTCTGATTTCTCAATCTGTAATTTGCCAATGAGTCAGTTGGAAATGACCTTACTTTCTGATACGATTCAAATGCTGCATCGTTTTAGTGGATTGCCAAAATTTGAATGGATGAATGAAGTCTTTGTTAGATTTGAAGATGCTTTTCAGATAAAAGGTGATGTTGGGAATGCTGTATGCTTTTCCCAAAATGAAAGGCTTATAGGAATAGAATCCTTTAATAAGTTGTTTGAAGCAATAGTGTCTAAAACAGTATTGAGAGTGAAATATGCTAAATATGGGAAAACAACTAAAGAGCATATTGTTCATCCTTATCAGTTGAAGCAATATAATAATAGATGGTTTCTTGTTGGATTGGAAACAACAGACCGAAAGCATAATTCGATTAAGGTGTTTCCTTTGGATAGAATTAAAAATATTTCCTTGGAAGACAAACTTGTTTATCAAGAATATGATGGCAATATAGATGATTATTTTTGTGATGTTGTTGGAGTGACTGTTGATTCAGGAAAGGCAAAGGAAAAAATCCGCTTAAAATTTTATCATCCTGCAGCTGACTATGTTTACACTAAGCCTATTCATCATAGTCAGAAAGTTGTTGAATTTGGAGAAAATTATTATATCATAGAATTGCAACTTATTCCAAATTATGAGTTTGAGACTATATTGTTAGGTTATTCTGATCTTTGTGAAATAGTAGAACCTTTTTCTCTAAGAGAAAGTATTCGGCATCGGGCATTGAGAATCATAGAAAGAAATAAAAATAGTTAAATTTTAGTTCTGTGTAAAAGAATGCAAATAGTTTGCAATCTTCTGGCGTTTCTTTGCAGTGATATTTTTATTGTTTAATTTAAATTTTGTGAAGATGAAGAAAACATTTAGTCAGATTGTTGCGGACATAGATTCGCATTTAGAAAAGAGTCAGAAAGAGTTTTATTCTGATTTTTATGTGGGTATAACTAATGACGTAGAACGTCGTTTGTTTGATGAACATAATGTTCAAAAAGATGATCACTGGTGGATTTATCGAGCTGCAATTGATAAGTCTACTGCTCAACGTGTTGAGGAATATTATTTGGATAAAGGTATGAAAGGTGATACAGGTGGCGGTACAGATGATTCTACATATGTGTACTGCTATGAAATAACCCGCAATACAGTAGAGTAAATTATGGGAGGTATATCCTCCCATATAAAACTTTAAGTTATGGGCAAGAAAAAAAACAACAGTCATTTACAAAAAACTGATTTGAAAATCTTGAGAGGAAGTTTTTCAAATAAGTATAATGTGTATTTAAAGGTGCAAAAGAAAAGTAAGCCTTTGAACACTTATTTTTTTGTGGAAGAGGAAAAGGAAAATGACAAAAAAGATTCTTATTTCGTAGTATCTGATAAATACGAATCAGAATATCTGTCATTCTTATTTAATTCTAGTATTGGTAAGGAACAGCTTTTTGGGGAGGAATGCAACCCTTATATAGACAATAATATAGAAGATTATTCGATAAAGAATTTTAAAGTGATAGATGTTTCAAAACAAAAACAAGATAAGTATGGGCTTTTAGAGAAACAAATACAATGTCTAATAGAGCAAAAAGCGATTTCTCCTTTATTGGAGAAATTGGTTGATTTTCGAGATGCGTTGGCGTTGGAGTTATATGACTATGAGTTTTTTAAGGAGCATGATATTAATTTATTCGATAAATTACAGAAGTATTGTGAGAATAACAATTCTGAACGAATTCTTAGTCGAGTCGAACAAGAACTTAGTGATTTAGAAGACATTATCAATTTTGTAAATTTAGTGTCTGATGAAATAATAAGAAAAATTCTAAAGGAGATTAAGTGATGAGTTGGAAAATTGATCAAATTGTATTCAAAAATTTCAAGTTTTTTAAAAAAGAGTTTACTTTATCTTTGAAAAGGAAGCATCTCTTGGTCTATGGAGAAAATGGTAGCGGAAAAAGTTCCATTCATTGGGGATTTCATACAATATTACAAAGTTGTTTGAAGTCTGTAGATGAAACTAATAAGTATTTTGATTCGGCAAATTCAGAAAATTTACGAAACTGCTTTGCGAATGATAATGAAGAAGCCTACATCAAAATCTCTTTTTCTGATGATGAGGGACATTCAAATGACTTCACTTTGGCCAAAGATAATAATAATGAGTCTAATAATCCTTTTTTGAAGGCAACTGTTGTTGCTAGTGATTTTTTGAATTATCGTTATTTGTCATCATTGTTTGATTTTAGAAATAGTATGGATAATGATATTTTTTCTTCTTTTGAAAAAGAAATATTGCCATACCTTTATAATAAGAGACAAGTTCCGTTAGTTTTTCCTGATAGTTCTCGTAGAAAGACGCAAGAATTAGTGGAGTACTGGAAGTGTATAAAAGAATGGCAGGATTATTTGGCAAATCATAAGGCTTCTAATGATGAAAAGGAAACTTATTCGGGCTTGTGTACAATGTTTGAGAATATTATAAATTCTCAGTTGACAGATATAATAAATATAGCAAATGAAAAGCTCAAAGAAATTTTTCATATTCCTGTTTCTATATCAGTAACATACGATGGCTTGATTAACCATCTTAAAGATTATGATTTTCGCCCCAAATTGATTTTAACAGCACGGCTTACATATTCGGACCTTCATCCAATTAACGCCAATATATGTCATTTGCGTACTTTTTTCAATGAAGCAAAATTAAGCTGTATTGCTTTGGCGATTCGATTAGCGATAGTTGATAGGCGTTTAAGTTTTGCGAATATAGGTGTTGATTTTTCAAAACTTCTGTTTATAGATGATTTGTTGTTAAGTCTTGATATGTCTAATCGTCGTTTGATAATTAGAATATTGCTGGATTATTCTGATAGGTATCAAATGATACTCTTCACTCATGATAGGGCATTCTTTCATTTGATTCAAGATGAAGTTGCTTTGAGAGATGAAGATGCAAACTGGAAATGTTTTGAATTTTATCAGCCTGAAGAAAGTATAGGTATGAATTCTTTTCCAGAGCCTTGTTTTAGAGAAAAAGGTAAGCATTATATTGATGCCTTAAATTTGTATAAGTTAAATCAATATCCTGCTGCTGCCTTAGAAATTAGAAAAGGATTTGAAGCGCTTTTGTGTAAGTGGTATCCCAAGAATATGATAAAGGAACATGATAAGCAAAGAGATGAAATAATAAACCTTTCTTTGGCTCAATTAATAAAGAAGTGGAAACTTTTTTGCAATAGATTTCATGCTCCAGTGAATATTCTAGAAATGGTAATCATTGATAAGTATAGGGATGAATTGATGAATCCTTTATCACATAATAATATTTATGCCCCTATTTATCGGCAAGAAATCAAAGATTGCATGTCAATTCTTAAAAAAGCAGAAACCGAAATCACTTTATTGAATGTTGCTTATGATGCTGATGTTTTAAAAACAGAATTCTCATTGACATTATCAGTTTCGAAATATAAAAATGTTACAGTAAAATTTTATCCAAAAGAAGTTTGGAGAATATTAAAAGTGAATGATTATAGATACTATGAAAATATTAGGGTAATAATTAAGACTTGTGATACTGCTAATATAGTTAAGGGGGATTATGAATATTCATTGGAAAGTTTGTATAATAAAATTGTAAAGTATTTAAATACGGATTTGTTTAGTTTTGATAAGATTGGTGAGTATATAACCAATTCTTCGAAAGTAAAACTGAGTGAATTTTGATTTATTTCTTCAAAGAAAATGGAAACAAAAAATAAGAGCATAATAGATGAAGTTACAGCCAAACGTCTAGCTGTAGTTAGACATCTGTATCAACAAGGAGTTAGGCTTTCACAAACAGGTGAGCCAACTAATGGATTATCTGTCTTGTCTTTTCATGATAGTGTAGAGATGTTTATGAAGATTTGTGCGGATGCTCAAAACATAAGAATTGATCGCAAAACAAACTTCATGGATTATTTTGAAAAAGTCCCAAACATGAAATGTAAGGCACAAATGGATAAATTGAATAACCAACGTGTGGGATTAAAGCATCATGGTACTATTCCATCTACATTGGATGTAGAAATATCTCGAACAAATGTAGCAGATTTTTTTCAGCAGAATTGTTTTGCTATCTTCGGTGTGACTTTAGAGGATGTATCTTTAGAGGTGCTTATTAGTTATATTGAGGTAAAAAAATACCTTTCAAAATACCATGAATTTATGAACACAGGTAATTATGCAGATGCACAAGCTCAATGCCAAATAGCTTTTAAAGAACTGCTGGTTGCATATCACCAGCATTATGATAGACGGGTAGATTTGCGAAATATGCCGGCGCATAATGCATCATGGTTGAGTTCTCCACATTTGGAAGATAAAACGGATCGTTATCTGAAAAAAGTGAAAGAGGACCTGCTAAATATTAATGAAGCGATTTCTATTATGAATTTAGGACTTAATTATTATAAATATTCCGAATTTAAAGCATTAGGTCCTCAAGTGCATAGATGGGGTGAAAATGGTGAATATGATGTGGGCATATTTAATAAAAGTCTATATTCCAAAATTACTGCTGAAGTTTGCTATTCTTTTGTGTTGGATTCTGCTTTAAAATTGCAACATTCAACGGTCTTTTTATAATAGAGTATTAAAAATGTTCTCTCGTATGGTGATGGTAGGTCATGCGCCTCAGGAGTTGGTGGATTTCATTGGTTACAATCCTGTCATTGAGTTGAGAGAGGAAATTTCTGCTGAGGCTCTGATTCGGGATGTCTTGGAGCATATTGATGATTATCAGGAACTTGTGGGTAAGAATCGGGAGACGGCTGAAAGGCTTGGCTCTTGGGATGTGAGAATGAAATGGCTCATGGAGGAACTGAGGGAAGATTTCAGTTTATAACTGTTAATTTCAATAAGAAAAGCATTAAAAAGCTTGCAAGTTTTATGAAATGTCACTATCTTTGCAACTAAATAGGTTAAATTATAGGAGATACAACAATGATGTTAGGTATGAATGCACCAAAAGCGGTAGTTGTTCCTTTTTGGAATGAAATTAAAAATCTAAGTCGTGAAGATAGAAGTAATCTTCATGATTTATTAGAGGTTTCCTTGTTGGAAGAACAAAATGAGAAGCCTAATATTGATATTTTTTTTGGGGCAGATAGATGAAGGAGCTTTAAAGGCTGCTGCGGAATTTGCTTATAAGGAATCTAAGGCTGGACATTGCATTCCGAATTCTCAGGTCTTTGAATCAATCATGGAGGAGATGGGATGGAATTTAAATAGTTAGCTATGCTATTTCGTTTTTTGGAGCATTATAACTAATATGTTGAAAACTACGGATTGGGATAAATCATTTGAATAATATATATGTTAGGCAGATAGGGTGATGAGTCTCGTCTGCACATTATGTTATTGCCTTTTATAGGATAAGCCTTTGTACAAAGCTATGTGAAAACGAGAAATAGGCGAAAACGAAAGATTTTGTAAATTCTAAGAAAAATCAAAAATATAATGATACCAAAGATTATTCATTATTGCTGGTTTGGGCGAAATCCATTGCCCGAACTAGCACAGAAGTGCATTGCTTCTTGGAAGAAGTATTTGCCAGATTATGAGATTAAGGAGTGGAATGAGGACAACTTCGATGTCAATATCATTCCTTATACGGCAGAGGCATACAAAGCAAAAAAATATGCCTTTGTGAGTGATTATGCTCGTTTCTGGATACTATATAAGTATGGAGGAATCTACTTTGACACTGATGTCGAGGTGATTCGGCCTATTGATGATATTATCTCTAAGGGAAACTTTATGGGATGTGAAACTGATGCAAGCAAGGATGGGAGCGACGCTTGCAGCGTCGCTCCAGGCCTTGGGCTTGGGGTGAACCCAGGCCTTGGGCTTGTGAAAAAGATGCTTGATTATTATGAGGGTAAGCATTTTGTGCATGAAGCAGTAATGAAAAATCAAATAACCGTGGTGCATATTGCAACACAGGTGCTTCGTGAAAATGGTTTGAAGGATATGGTCGGAATCCAGGAAGTTGCTGGCTGTTTTATATATCCTTCAGAGTATTTCTGTCCTATCAATGTGACAACAGGTCGTATTC
>OBCH01000133.1_pt1 | contig 19476 bp, 15 predicted proteins | sample 1495941 | NCBI WGS metagenome assembly OBCH01 (sample SAMN03418276, study PRJEB22391) | human gut metagenome | biome: human-gut; feature: organic feature; material: feces | host: Homo sapiens | place: Tanzania | collected 2013-01
TGCACAAAGACAGGATATCAGAAATGCTTCTAGTATCATAGAAGAAGTGGAAGACGTAGTGATGAACTTCAAGTCTTATGCAGAGAAAGTGGAAATCGATGAGCACTGGATACGCAAAATAGAACGGGTTTTGGAAGAAAACCGTTGTTAAGTAAACGATTTCATACAATTATAATAAGGAATCGTGTGGTTATTGCTTTTCTTTTTGTATCTTTGCAGCCGTTTGGCAATTGTGGGTACCAAATCATATCTAAAGGAAAAAAGAATATCTAATAATAAATAAAAAGTAATGACTACACTTACAATTTCTATTATTGTCGTTTTCGTGCTCGGCTATGCACTCATAGCTACCGAAAGCTTGACAAAGGTTAACAAGGCTGCTATAGCCCTGTTGATGTTGGTAGGTTGTTGGACCCTCTACATGGTGGATCCAATGCAGTATCTCCAGTTGATGCACCCTGATTATACAGGCGGCGCAGCAGGAATGGTGGAGAAGGTGACCGGAATCATCCAGGAACATCTGGGCGATACCGCTACAACTCTCTTCTTCCTGATGGGTGCGATGACCATCGTGGAAATCGTTGACCAGAACGGCGGATTCAACTGGGTTCGCAAGGTGATGAAGACCAAGTCGAAGCGTGCGCTCCTCTGGCGTATCGCCTTCCTTACCTTCGTTCTCTCGGCTATCCTCGACAATCTGACCACCAGTATCGTGATGATCATGATTCTCCGAAAGCTCGTAACCGACCACAAGGACCGCATGGTTTATGCATCCCTCGTCATCATCGCAGCTAATTCGGGTGGTGCTTTCTCACCAATCGGCGACGTTACCACCATCATGCTCTGGAACAAGGGATTGATTACTGCAGCTGGCGTTATCGCCGAAATCTTCATCCCTTCTGTAGTTTCCATGGTGATTCCTGCCCTCATCCTTCAGACCATGTTGAAGGGCGAACTCGTGATGCCTGAGGTTTCTGCCCAGCAGAATGCAGCGGTCAGCGATTTCACCGAAGGTCAGCGCAAGGCTGTGTTCTGGTTGGGAGTAGGCGGTTTGATCTTCGTTCCTATCTTCAAGAGTATCACCCACTTGCCTCCATTCGTAGGAATCCTTCTGGTATTGGGCGTTCTCTGGACTGCTACCGAAATTTTCTATCGCGGTTTGCATCGCGGACAGGATGCAGAAGGAACTCAGAAGCGAGTAACCAAGTTGCTTTCTCGTGTTGATATGAGTACCATTCTCTTCTTCCTCGGTATCCTGATGGCAGTATCCTGCCTGGCTGAGATTGGCGTATTGACCGCTTTGGGTCAGGGCTTGAACGTCGTATTCGATGGCAACCACTACCTGGTAACTGGTATCATCGGTGTGCTTTCAAGTATTGTTGATAATGTGCCTCTGGTAGCCGGATGTATGGGAATGTATCCTGTGGCTGCTGCTGGTGATATGGCTGTGGATGGCATCTTCTGGCAGTTGCTGGCTTACTGTGCCGGAGTAGGTGGTTCAATGCTGATTATCGGTAGTGCCGCTGGTGTAGTAGTTATGGGCTTGGAGAAGATTACCTTCGGCTGGTATATGAAGCATATCTCCTGGATTGCTTTCGTAGGTTACATCGCAGGTATCGTTTGCTACTGGTTCATCCGCACCTTCCTTTATGCTATCTAAAGGATAAGCATATTCAGATGTAACCCCCACACGCCCTGAACCAACGGTCACCGGCGCGTAGCGGAAAGGTAAAGCCCCTACACGCCCTGAAAGGGCAGAAGCTCCTAGCCCAGGGCAGCGCCCTGGGTAATGATGGACGCAAGCCTGTCGCCCTGAAAGGGCAAAAGCTTTCTTACGTGAAAAAGTTTTTTTTGAGAAAAAAGTCTCAAAGTCTCATTTTCTATTGAAAATATCGACTTAAAGACTTGATAGATAATAAGATAAAAGAAATGAGACTTCTCGGTTTTGGTGCCGAGAAGTCTCATTAAAGTATCATAGAAGTATCATTATTTTACTTTTTCTTTACAAGATACTTCATACCATCTGCAAATCTCTTATGTTTTAACTCACTCATATTCGCCAATTTTCTGCCGAATCCCATCAAACTGTTCACTTTGAGCGATGAACCAATCTGCTTTTTCAGATAGTCGAAAATCTCGGCGGCAGTCAGATATTCACCCTCTTTCTCTTTCTCAACCAACTCGAAATAGAGCATGAAATACTGGTCTATCGGCTGAACCACCTCAAACTGGCTGTTGTTCTTCATGATCAACTTCACCTGTTCCGCATCAAAATAACTCTTCTCGCCATTGTGTAAGGCGGTCAGCGCCTGGGCGAAAAGCTGCTGATAGTTCGGACGCACGCTCACGTCGATAGGCCCCATCAGTTCCACACCGATGAATCTTCGGTTGCCGGAAGGGTCGGTGAGAATATCCTTCATGTTACTCGTGGCGATGAACGAGGCGAGACGAGGAAATTCCATGACATGACTGCCATACGGAGGCTTGTATTTCAGCGTAGGCAACTGGATGAGATTCTTCAGAAATCCTTGCTGCACCTGTGGCGAAATCTGATTGAACTCATCGAGATTGATGACCATAAACTGCGCCATCGCCTGATAAACCTGACGTTTTTCTGACAGAATCAAATTATCGCTATATCCCCATTGCAGCTCTGGTGGTAACAGCCGGCGACAGAAAGTACTCTTGTTGTAACCCTGTTTGGAAATGAGAAGCGGAGCCACCGAGTTGCCGTATTGGCGATGGGTAAAGCCGCGCCACTGGTCAACCATGCCCAGAAACCAGGTGTAGAACCAGTCTGCCCAGTAAGGATTGCTGGTAGGAACCGTACGAGCTAAGGCACGGATATGGTCTTTTCCGTCCCATTTGTCGTAGCATTGGAAGAGATATTCGTCTATCGGATTATAGTTTTTGATGTAATCAGACTCCAGAAAATTCCTTACATCCTTGATGCTGACACGTATATCTGCGAGCTGTACCTCCAGCGTCATGCGCTTCTGCACTCTCGGATCTACAGGCTGAAAACCATACCATCCCTTTTCCTTCGGCATGTATTCCACGAATTTCATCACCGTATTGTATCTGAAATCATATCTGCTTTTCAGCAGCTGCAACATGCTCGCGATATTCTCGCGAACGCTGTTCTTATCTCCTTTCTTTTCCTCTTCCGGAGTATCCGGTTCAGACATCAACAGCTGATTATCTTCCGTATTGGAAGCCTGGTTCTGCGGACGCATCTTGCTGTCAATCTTTATCGCCACTGCCTTACTGTTGAAATAAGGTTTCGCATCGAGCGTCATCATAAAACTGTTGTGCATCGAAGGCTCAAAAGATAGGTTGGAGCCCGCTTCTATTGAAGGTTTCGGTCCGTCAGTAAGAATCGAAGCTTTCGCAATCGCCTGGTATACAGGCAGAATCTGCTGGTAAGCGATGCGGTAAAGTCGTTCGGCTTCCGCCTCCTCAGCAGGCAGCGAATCATCTTCGTTGCTGAATTTCACCAGTACGATAACCGACTTTCCGTCAGCACCTTCCAGCGCAGCAAAGGTAGAAGGCAGCATGGCAACCGAGCGCTTCACACCCTCCACGCCGTCCACATCCGTGATGCGTCCGAATTTCAGCATCAGGATACCGTTGCAAGCCTTCATCTTCAGGTTGTTGTTTTCGTCTTTGGCGAATTCAGCAGCGGGGTAGATGTGCATCCATGTTGGCATATCCTTGTAATATTCGTAGCCGCTTTCCATATAAGGCACGCATTCGCGGAAGTGGGTAACAGTAAGCCTGCTATCATCCTTTGCGATACGTTGCAGTAACTTCTCCATCGTCTTGGTGCTGACGAGGAACTGCTTCTTGTTGTTTGTATGAACAATAGTTATCTTCATTGAATATATTTATTAAGATGGTTAATTGTCAATCTATTAGCTATTAACTATAAACTGTTAACTATAAACTGTTAACTATAAACTATAAACTCTTGTTAGCGTTGCCCAAGGTTCGGTTGATGAATTGGGCACTCATTTCCCCTTATGCGGGCAATGGTTGCCCGTCACGTGTTCTCCAGTAGCCCGTCACGTGTTCACCGGTAGCCCGTCACGTGTTCTCTGTTGGACCGCTTAAATGGCATGGCAGGAACATCTGGAGGGCAGAGAAAAAGATTAGCTTTTAGTGAAATCAATCTCTTCTGAGAAATGGTCGAATTCAACATCTTTATATCCGTATTTGGCGAAGAGCTGTTTGATATATGCCTGCTGTTCAGGCAGGAGTTTCAGTTGTCCCAGTTTGTAACGGTAGTATTGCCCTTTGCTACCGAGGTAGTCTCTCATTTCGGCGCGCAGTGCAGGAGCGTCTTTCACTTTCATTTCGGCAAAGAGTTTGTCGAATCCCCATGCCATTTTCACGACACGCAGCGGAGCGAAGTACTTGCAATTCCCGTTTTTCAGGGCATTTGGGAAAATGGCATCCCCTCTATCCGTCTTCTCGTTTTTGTAGAGACCGGATAGATAGTGGATACATTTGTTTTTCATCGGACATGGTTCGGTGAAACAGTAGGTGATGTTGCTAGGTACGTTTCCGTACTCAAAAGCCTTTTTCAATAATTCCTTTTCATCCATGTTTCTTAAGTATTAAGAATAAAACATTCTGTTTTACTAAACGCAAAAACATCCTGTTTATTGCCTTAAAAATGCTATTATTATCACTTCATAAAGCATTTTTTTTCGATACCAAGCAAGAAATCATGATACTTCTCCCTAATTTATGATACTTCGATGAGACTTCTCCCTCCATTTTCAGAGAAGTCTCATTTATGTTAAAGCGTTGTGTATTAAAGATATAAGTCTTATTTTATACCCAAAAATGAGACTTTGATACTTTTTTCGAGGAAAAACTTTTTTGCGTACGATGTTTATCGGATTAAATTTGATAGCTTACGAAAATAATATGCAATGTCTGAATTTGGAGCAGTTTATCAAGCAAGTAAACTTCTTTTTCTCCATTGTGTACCCTAACACAATGTTTTTTGAAATTTTTACGATAAAAATTTTGTTGTTTCGGTAATATTTACTATTTTCGCGGTGTCATAATCTTGCAGGAAGCTCCAAATGAGCAAAGGTGGGTGGACATATACAAAGGCATTACTGAATGCTTGGGGTTTTACTACAGAGAACTTCGTAAGTTTTTCTGATTGATTTATTTAACTAATAGAATGTCGCTTATGAATGAATTGGCTTTCAAGTTTGGGCAGAACTCGATAACTTATGAGTACGGAAAACGTTTTGTTACCATAAATGGTGAAAAGCATAGAGCAGGAAAGTATTATTATCTCAATGTGTTGGAGTCTATTTCTGATTATCCTTCTTTGAATAATCAGATGCTCTCGTGGATTATGAATATATATAATGCAACGAATGCCGTTTATAATCCTGATATAATAAGATATGTTTCTGACATTCAAAGATGCATGACTGCCCCGGAACTCGCAGGGATAGATGCATTTTTGACTGTAATTTATTTAGCGATGTTTGATTTGGAAACATCAAAATCATTTCCTAATAGTTTGGGCAAAGATATGGTGCTTCGCAGTTGTCAGGCAGTGTTGTCAAAACAAAAAACAGCAAAAGAAGCAGCTGTAATGTTTGAAAAGAAAAAAGTTACTTCAAATGATTCCTGTTTTGATAACAATACAGAATATTACAATGAATGGGATGATTATGGAACTTCTGGAGAAAAGTATGGTTACTATAACGGATATAGTGATGATGTTATAGATGATGCATTTGATGGATGTCCTGAAGCAACCTGGAATGTAGATTGATGTGTGTTATAAAAATAGGAACGATGACAGAATTAAATGGTTATTTAGACTACAATGGGTTGATTGTAAGCATCCAACCCCTATAGCAATACAACTCCATCCCCAGTGTTTACTGGGGATACAGAGTATTTTACAATTTTCTGCTGAAAGAGTAGTTACCATAATAGCTTTCTATATTAAATAAGATAAAAAAATAAGCGATGATTTGGTTGTATCGTAAGTCTTTTGTATCTTTGAGGGCAAAACAATTAACAGGAAAAGTCCATGCAATATCCTTTGATATCAGAATATGTGAGAGCAATACAAGATGCTAGCAATAATCTTGATAAGCTGGCTCATTTGGTACCAGTGCTAGATGATCATGGTGAACCATATCGTAGCAGTGGTGCCTTTGCTGTCGTGTTCAAAATGAAAGATGAACAGACAGAAAAGTACTATGCCTTAAAGTGCTTTACTGAAGAACAAGAAGGTAGAGCTGAGGCTTATCGCCAGATTGCAGATGAGTTGGAGTTCGTTGATTCCTCTTATATTACTTCCGTGAAGTACTTAGACAATGAAATCTTCGTAGATAGCAGTTGTGAGGAAGACGAATTTCCTGTTCTTCTGATGGATTGGATTGATGGTGAAACAATGGAGAATTACATTGCAGAGAACTATCAAGACAATTATGCCATGGCTATGCTTTGCTATCGCTTCTGTAAAATGGCAGCGTGGCTTCGCTCTCAACCATTTGCTCATGGTGACATTAAGCCAGACAACATCATGGTTCGTCCTGATGGAAATCTGACTTTGGTAGATTATGATGGTATGTTTGTTCCTGCCATGAAGGGACAGAAGTCTCCAACAATTGGTACAAAGGACTTTTCTCATCCTTTGAGAACTGTTGATGATTTTAATGAAACCATTGACGACTTTGCTTTGGCAAGCATTGCTTTATCATTGAAAGCGATTTCTTTGAGGCCTTCTTTGCTTGATGAATATGGTGGTGCAGATAGATTACTCTTTTCTGTTGAGGATTATCGTGATTTGAGTAATAGTAATGTGTTTGTATCCTTGAGTGAATTACTGGGGGATACGGATTTGCTATTATTGTATTCTTTGTTTAATATTGCATTTGTAAAGAAAAATCTATCTTTCGTATCTTTTCGTATGTTTAATATTGCTCTACCTGATAATTGTTGGCAAGAGAAAAATCGTTTTGATGATTTAAAACAGGTTTTTATTGATGAATTTGGTGTTAAGTATGGTAGAAATGGGCTAATTTTGATACGTGCTCCGAAAGATATTTCTGGTACATACAGAATAAGAAAAGAATGCAGATTCATTAATACTAAAGCATTTAAGGGGTGCTCTAATTTAGAAAAATTGATTTTGCCTCATTCCTTAAAAACGATAGGGGTAATGGCTTTTGTTAGATGTGAAAAATTGAAAGAAATTAAATTGCCAAAGTTTGTGCAAAAAGTTGATGGAGCTTTTATGTATTGGAATGGTAAATTGGTTAATGAATCTGATTATTTTATATACAAAGATGAGATTTTGTATAATTCTAGTATGACGAGATTAATAGCTTATAGGAAAATGGAAAAGCAGTATAATAAGTTTGTGGCATTTAATAGATATACTTCACAGATGACAGAAGCTATTGGATGGACAGGAGAACATTCTTATGATGTTCCTGTTGGAATTGTTGAAATTGCGTGTGGTGCATTTGCAGGCAAGCATTCTTTGTTTTCTGTTTCTTTGCCAACTTCAGTCTGTCGCATTGAAAATGCCGCTTTTGTATGTTGTGAAAATCTCGGTTTTATCAATATTCCATCAACAGTTTCTTATATAGGAAAGTTTGCCTTTGGTAAAACCATTTTAAAGGATCTAATAAAACTAGAAATAATAAAACGTTTTGGAAAGGAGGTATTTGAATGATTGTAATTGATTCTAAACGAAAAAAGCGGGAGAATATCTTGAAGAAATATCCCGATGCAATAATTGCGGATGTAACGAGTCATGCTGAAGATGACTTGATAAAGTTGAGCCCATTTTATCCTCATGGTGGCATACCTGTGCCATTTAGCGAGGGTGTTAAAGCTACATGTGTTGGTGGTTGTGCTTTTATGTCATGTTGGTCCTTGCCATCAAGCAAAGAGGAAGAGATAATATCTCGATTCGGTGAAAGGGCTATGAAAGAGACCTTTGACTAATTTTTGTTGTGTAAATAAATTGCAAAAATGTGAATGAGGTTAAACCGTTTCTGTTAATTTACTGATTAAGACGCAGTTGTTCAATGTGATAAATATGATTGATATGTAAGTGTCTTAAAGGAACTACCATATAATTGGTTGCTCAAACAACAAGAGTTTTATTTCGAAATATAGTTAAATGATGAGAAAAACTTTGCAAAGTTGTTCATATTTGTTTAAATTTGCAGAATCGAAAGCAGGCATTTTGCTGAACTGATAAAAAATAATATACAATGAAGAAAGGTAATAATATAGATTTGGAATATGGGGCAAATCCTAATCCAATGAATGAAAGAAAACAAGTAGCTTTGCTATTTGGTGCTGGCTTTTCTGCTCCTGCAGGATTGCCAACTGCTAGAATCCTTAATGAAAACTTGAAGTCTAAAATCGAAAGTAATCTAAATAATAGTAATAATATTCGTAATACAGATATGTATTCTCAAGATAAGGATAAAAATGCGAGAAAGCTTCTCTTCGAAATAATATCTTTGTATAGCCGAGAATTTGAATGTTTTGACTATGAAGAATTTTATGATTTTCTTCATAGTAGTAGTGTTCGTGTTGGGCGATATGAGGAGGTGATTAATAAGTTTGTTACAGAGAGGATAACTCTGGGAGATTATGTATGTTGTATTACAGAGATTTATAATAAACTAATAAATCGTCTGTTAACGATACCATATAATAATTTAGACGTATACGATGGCTTGGAAGATTTCTTATCTCATGTTGCTAGGCAATATGTTATAAATGTACATACATTAAATCATGACTTGCTTTTTGAGCAGCTTATAGAGACTGCCAATTTGCAGCTGAACTTTTCGGACGGATTTACAGAGATTGGATCACCTTATTATGGCATATATGAAAACAAAGAATACAATGTGAGATACCATTGTAGACTAGCAAGATTTACGAATAACTATAAAGATAAGGCAATAAGATTGTATAAGCTCCATGGCAGTTTAAATTATGTGTTACATTCAAGGGCTAAGGAGTCTATCGTATTAGAACCGGATGCTTGTCTCAAAATTCCTCTTGGGATAAACTACAAAAATATACTGGAAGAGATAGAAGGAAAAGATGAATATGGGGCTTATCCTTTTGCTGAACATCCGTATTTTTTATCTGGTACAAATACCAAATGTAAAATGTATGGTGACTCATTAATATGGAGAAGGTTGCAAGAAAATTTCAAGCAAAACCTAAGAAAGGCTAATTGTTTGATTATAATTGGCTACGGATGTAAGGATAAAGTAATAAATGAAAGTATAAAGAAAAATTTGGGTAATGTGTCTAAAAAAGTATATTTAATTGATCCAAAACCTTCAGAAAACGTTTCTGCTTTTGCTAGAGAAATAAAGGCAGAAATAATAAAAATGGGGGTTGGTGAGGTAGATTTTTCACAATTTAATTTGTAGCTTATGCAATACCCATTAATATCTGAATATGTAAGAGCTATCCAAGATGCAAGTGACAATCTTGGAGAGTTGGCTCATTTGGTACCTGTGCTAGATGATCATGGTGAACCATATCGTAGCAGTGGTGCCTTTGCCGTCGTGTTCAAAATGAAAGATGAGCAGACAGGGAAATGCTATGCCTTAAAGTGCTTTACTGAAGAGCAAGAAGGTAGAGCTGAGGCTTATCGTAAGATTGCAGATGAGTTGGAGTTTGTTGATTTCTCTTATATTACTTCTGTGAAGTACTTAGAAAAAGAAATCTTCGTAGATAGCAGTTGTGAGGAAGACGAATTTCCTATTCTTTTAATGGATTGGATTGATGGTGAAACTATGGAGACTTACATTGCAGAAAACTATCAAGACAATTATGTTATGGCTATGCTTTGCTATCGCTTCTGTAAAATGGCAGCGTGGCTTCGCTCTCAACCATTTGCTCATGGTGACATTAAGCCAGACAACATCATGGTTCGTCCTGATGGAAATCTGACTTTGGTAGATTATGATGGTATGTTTGTTCCTGCCATGAAGGGACAGAAGTCTCCAACAATTGGTACAAAGGACTTTTCTCATCCTTTGAGAACTGTTGATGATTTTAATGAAACCATTGACGACTTTGCTTTGGCAAGCATTGCTTTATCTTTGAAAGCTATATCCATGAATTCCACTTTATTAGATACATATGGTGCTTCTGATAGGCTTCTCTTCTCAGAAAGTGATTATCGCACCCCTTCAAGTAGCAAGGCTATATCTGCCTTGCAGGATTTAATGTGTGATAAGAATTTCTGTACACTTTACTCTCTTTTCATGCTCGCATTGGCAAGAAAAGAACTTTCTGCATGTTCTTGTAGATTGTTTATTGGTGAAAAACCTATCCCGTCTCAAACAATTGAAGACTTATCAACAGAAATAACTGAAGATGAGTTGAAAGAAGCTTTTATAGATGAACGGGGAGTGAAATATAGCAAAGATGTAAGAAAATTATTGAAAGCTCCCAAAGAACTAAGAAGGGACTATTCTGTCAAAGAGGGTACAAGGATAATATGTAATCATGCTTTTTCTGGTTGTAGATTTCTGTTCAATATAGTCATTCCTGATAGTGTGACTGATATCGGAAATTTTGCATTTTCTGGTTGTAGCTCTCAGACCAATATAGTCATTCCTAAAAGCGTAATTTGCTTAAACGGAAATCCGTTTTCAGACTGGGAAGGTAAGTTAGAATGTTTATCACCCACCTTCATTTATGAGGATGATGTTTTATTCAATAAGGATAAAAGTGAAATTGTTTCTTTCAGAAATCAAAAAATAGAATCATATATCATCCCAGATAGTGTGACTAAAATTGGAGATTATGCATTTTTTCGTTGTAGCTCTCTGTCCGACATAGTCATTCCTGATAGTGTGACTGATATTGGAAAATGTGCATTTGAGAGTTGTAGCTCTCTGTCCAGCATAGTCATTCCTGATAGTGTGACTGATATTGGAGATTATGCTTTTCCGGATTGTATCTCTCTGTCCAAAATAGTCATTCCTAATAGTGTGACTGATATTGGAAAAGGTGTTTTTCAAGGTTGTATCTCTCTGACCAAAATAGTCATTCCTGATAGTGTGACTGATATTGGAGATTTTGCTTTTTCGGATTGTAGCTCTCTGTCCAAAATAGTCATTCCTAATAGTGTGACTGATATTGGAGATTCTGCATTTTTTGGTTGTAGTTTGTCATACGATTTTGAGCAAGAGTTAATCTCTCGATTTGGAGAGGAAATAATTGGTGAATGGTACTTATAGATTCTAAACGAAAGAAGCGGGAGAATATCTTAAAGAAATATCCCGATGCAATAATTGCGGATGTAACGAGTCATGCTGAAGATGACTTGGTAAAGTTAAGCCCATTCTATCCGCATGGTGGAATACCTGTACCATTCAGCGAGGGTGTTACTGCTACATGTGTTGAGGCTGTGTGGCAAGGGCTAAAGGTATTTGAATCGGCTGATGTAGATATGAAAATGTTTAAGAATGAGTCGATGAAGAATATCAAGAGAACAGTTCGCAAGTTCGGTAAGCCTCTCGGACATCGCAAAGGAGTAAACGGAACTGAACTGCTCGGATATATTGAAGCTCGAAAGCTGATCTATGTCCCTACTTACAGGTGGGTACTTGAACATAAGGTTCAAAGTATTATCGAAAGATTACGAGAGGCTAGCCAGACTAAGACCATCGTACTCTTGGATTATAATACAAATTGTGATGTGGATGACCCCAAAAAGCCTCTTTCGCATGCCTTTCTAATCAAGGCATACGTAGAAGGTCTATATCCTTTTGGTGATAAAAAGTGGAAACCGCAGACAATAGAACCAAAGCAACTATCGTTATTCTAACATACATATATTATTGGAGGACAAAAACAATGAACAGAAGAAGTAATTGGGAGGATTTTAAGAATATCCTCGAACAAAATCATATCACCAAGCTCTATCACTTCACAGACCGTGATAACTTGGAGAATATTATCAAGAATGGAGGACTCTATTCTTGGAAGGATTGTGAGGAACGTGGTATCAATATTCCTAAACCAGGAGGTGGAGGACCAGGTTCTTCATCCTGGTCGTTGGATAAGCGTGATAATCTGGAACATTATGTTCGTGTCAGCTTTACCATGAACCATCCAATGATGTATGTGGCAATGAATGAGGATAGAATTTCTAACCCTGTCATTCTGGAGATAGACCCTGAGGTGATTTATGATGAGGATACCAAGTATGCAGACAGAAATGCTGTGCGCAATGGTGCTCATGTGGGTGGAAGTCTGGAGGATTTCAAGAAGATCCACTTCCAAACAGTCAAGGCTCGCAATCACTTCGATTTCGATGTGGATGAGCAGCCATTCTATCAGGCAGAGATATTGGTAAAGAACAGCATTCCACTGAAGTATATTAGTAACATTGGTAACTTTGGTATTCCAATTCCGAGCCAGCCACAGATATTGCAAAGCAAGAATGCATATACGGCTCGTGTTGACCGTGAGCATCCTACGGCATTCATCTTCCTGGTGGACCAGAGTGTTTCTATGCGCAGAATTACTACATTTAATGGCGAGGATATGACATTGTCGGAGGCCGTAGCCCGTATCGTAAATGCCCAAATTAACGAGTTGGTGGAGCGATGTGTGAAGAATAATGAGACTCGCCATTACTTTGATATTGCCATGATAGGTTATGGCACAGAGGCTTATAGTGCCTGGAATGGCAATCTGGAAGGACGAGACTTCGTTACTCCAGAAGAGATTCGTGATAATCCTTACCAAAAGAAAATGGTGAAGGAAGAGGTGCGTACCCGTAAGGGTATAACCATCAAAGAAGTAGAGAAGAAACAATGGATGGTAGCTCGCCATGATGGTAGTTGGACACACATGGATAAAGCTTTCAAACGTGCAGAAGGTTTGCTTGAAAATTGGATGAAAGAGCATCATAACAAGGATTGTTATCCTCCTACAATTATCAATATCACAGATGGTGAGTATAATGGCACCTCACATGATGAAATGCAACAACTTGCTAATCAATTAAAATCGATGTTTACCAATGATGGTAATGTTTTGCTCTTCAATATTCACGTTGTGCCTGGACATGCAGAATCGGTCGTTTTCCCTGCAACAGTAGATGAACTGAACGGAAATGGATATGGTGAGAAACTTTATAATATGTCGAGTCTCTTGCCACTAAATTATAATGAGCAGATTCGTGCCATCTTTGGTGATAAGCAAACGGATATCCGTTATCATGCCATGGGTGTGAACACCGGTATGGAACGATTGGTTAAAATGATGAAGATTGGTACGTTGTCGAGTATGCTCGTTAATCAAAACTTATAATGTATATGAATAGAGGTGTAAGCATAGCAAAATGGAATGACCATGTAGCAAACGAAGATTCCTTCTTCTCATCTGATACCTGCATAGCGGTATCGGATGGGGCAGGAGGCTGTGGCTTGTTTGCTGATGAATGGTCGCAATATCTCATAGAGCAGTTACCAAAGAATAAACCTATCACGTCTTTTACAGAACTTGACGAATGGGTGGATGGCATCTGGGAATCATTTTATAATGAGCATGAGGAAAAGGCAAAACGAGGGGATGGCATTCTTCTGAATAAGTTCTATAATGAAGGTTCGTGCGCTACTATTGCTGCTGCATGGAAGATTCATGAAAAGGTCGCAAAATGGATGGCTTATGGTGATAGTGTTGTTTTCCATTATAGTTTTCAAACAGGTATCTTGGAACATAGTTTTACGAAATTGGCAGATTTCAGTAATCCGCCAAGATTGGTTAGTTGCAAAGACCCGTTGGAAGAAGAAGGCTTTAGAAATGGTGAATTTGTATTAGATGATTCGTCTATAGTTTTTGTTGCCAGCGATGCTTTATCTCATTATATTTTAATGATGTATGAGTTAGCTCATTGTAAGGAATTTGGCGAAGAACTTGCAGAGGAATATCTAAAGCAGTCAGGTAATTCTCAATTACTAAAAACGGCAGAAACAATAAAGTTTGATTTTGGAACGGATGTACTTCAGTCTTTGTTAGATGCAACATTATCAAGCAGCCAATTTGAACTATGTTTGAAAGAACAGAATTCGAAAGGAATCTTAGATATGGATGATTTCACGCTGGTTTATTTTAAAGGCTAACGTCAATCTTCTTTATACTCCTATTTGTTGTCATTAAAATTTGTAGAAGCAGATAAAATAACAGAACACAATATGCAGTATCCATTGATATCAGAATATGTAAAGGCCATTCAAGATGCTGGTGATAATCTAGAACAATTGGCTTACCTGACTCCCGTGCTAGATGATCACGGAGAGCCATATCGCAGTAGTGGTGCTTTTGCCGTGGTGTTTAAGATGCAGGACAAGCGTACCGGGAAATATTATGCCCTCAAGTGTTTTGCGGAAGAACAGGAAGGGCGAGTTGATGCCTATCGTCAGATTGCAGACGAACTGGATTTGTTAGATTCTCCATACATTACATCAGTAAAGTATATGGAGAAGGAACTCTTCGTTGACAGTCAATGCGAGGAGGATGAATTTCCTGTATTGTTGATGGATTGGGTGGATGGAGAAACGATGGAAGCTTACATTGCGGCAAACTATCACAATCAATCTGCCATGTCAATGCTTTGTTATCGCTTTGGAAAAATGGCGGCTTGGCTCCGTTCACAATCTTTTGCCCATGGCGACGTCAAGCCAGATAATATCATTGTACGTCCTGATGGCTCTCTTAGTTTGGTAGATTATGATGGAATGTTTGTGCCTTCTATGAAGGGCTGCAAATCTCCAACTGTCGGTACCAAGGATTTCAGTCATCCATTGCGTACTGTGGATGATTTCGATGAAACAATAGATGATTTTTCTTTGGCAAGCATCGCCTTGTCATTGAAAGCTATATCTATGAATTCTACTTTGTTAGATATCTATGGTGCATCAGACAGGCTTCTCTTCTCAGAAAAAGATTATCGCACTCCATCAAATAGCAAGGTCATATCTGCCCTGCAGGAATTGATGTGTGATAAGGATTTCTGTACACTTTACTCTCTTTTCATGCTTGCTTTGGCAAGAAAGGAACTTTCAGCATGTTCTTTCAGGTTGTTCATTGGCGAAAAGCCTATTCTGCCTCAAACTATTGAAGACTTATCAACCGAAGTTACATGGGAAGAGTTGAAGGAGGCTTTTGTTGATGAATGGGGAGTGAAATATAGCAAAGATGGAAGAAAATTATTGAAAGCTTCCAAAAGACCAAGAGGGGGCTATTCTATTAAAGAGGGTACAAGAATAATCTGTGATAATGCTTTTACACTGTGTGGCTCTTTGACCAGCATAGTAATTCCCAATAGTGTGGCTAGCATTGGGAAAGAAGCATTTGGTAGTTGTAATTTTTTGAGCTGTCTCGTTCTTCCAGACTGTGTTACCAACATAGGGAATTGTGCATTTGGTGGTTGCAGTTCTTTGTCAAATATAGTCATTCCAAATAGTGTGACTAGCATTGGGGATAGGACATTTTTGCGTTGTAGTTCTCTGTCTAGCGTTGTCATCCCAGATAGTGTGACAAGTATTGGAGATAGGGCATTTCAGGATTGTAGTTCTCTGTCCGATATAGTCATCCCAGATAGTGTGACAAGTATTGGAGACAGGGCATTTCAGGATTGTAGTTTTCTGTCTGGCATTACTATCCCTGATAGTGTGACTAGTATTGGAGAAGGAGCTTTTCTGTATTGTAGTTCTCTGCCCAATATAGTCATTCCAAATAGTGTGACTAGCATTGGGAAAGAAGCCTTCTATGGTTGTAGCTTTCTGTCTGGCATTACTATCCCTGATAGTGTGACTAGTATTGGAGAAGGAGCATTTGGCAGTTGTAGTTCTCTGACCGATATTGTTATCCCAAATAGTGTGACTAGCATTGGTACAGGTGCATTTTTCAATTGTACTTCTCTGTCTAATATAGCCATCCCTGATAGTGTGACTAGCATAAGTGATTGGGTATTTGGGCAATGTACTTCTCTGTCCGATATAGTTATCCCAGATAGTGTTGCTAGCATTGGGGATTGTGCATTTCAAGATTGTTGTTCTTTGTCTAGCATAGTCATCACAAACAGTGTAGCCAGTATTGGAAATGGTACATTTCGTGGTTGCAATTCTCTGTCCAACGTAGTTGTTCCAGATAGTGTGACTAGCATTGGTGATATGGCATTTCAGAATTGTAGTTCACTGACCGATATTGTTATCCCAAATAGTGTAACTGGCATTGGGGAGTGGGTATTTGTTGGTTGCTTATCTCTGTCCAACATAGTTATTCCAGATAGTGTGACTAGCATTGGTAATGGAGTATTTAAGGACTGCAATTCTCTATCCAACATAGTCATTCCTGATAGTGTAACTAGTATTGGAATTAGTTCATTTTCTGGTTGTAGTTCTTTGTCCAGCATAGTCATCCCTGATAATGTGACAAGTATTGGAGCCTGTGCCTTTTATGGTTGTAGCTCATTGGAAGAAGTTAGCATTCCGAATACTGTGACAAGCATTAGTAATGATGCATTTAGGGATTGTAGTTCTCTGTCTTGCATAGTTATCCCAAATAGTGTGACAAGCATTGGTAATGATGCATTTAGGGATTGTAGTTCTCTGTCCTGCATAGTTATCCCAAATAGTGTGACTAGCATTGGTACAGGTGCATTTGTTAATTGTGGTAATTTGCCATATGATCTTAAACAAGAATTAATATCTCGTTTTGGTAATGAGTTGTTTCAGTTACCATTAACAACATTCCTGCCTTTTTAAAGAGTTAGTACAATTAATCAGAGAAAAATAAGTATGGAGATAACTAATGAAGAAGAGGAGGTAACTATTCGTGCCAATAGAGGTGCTGGGTAGATACCAAACATTATTGATTTATTAACGAACTGTTAAATTATTAGGAGCAAATATGGCTAAGATGTTTGTTTTAGTGATTTTCCAATGAAGTTTTTGACTTAAGTTTGGGCTGTTTCAGTTGAAATGATTATTTTTGCAATATCGTCTGAAATACAGCCGTAGATAAAAATAAAAGTGTACAATATGCAGTATCCTTTGATATCAGAATATGTAAAGGCCATTCAAGATGCAGGTGATAATCTTGAACAGTTGGCTCACCTGACTCCCGTACTGGATGATCACGGAGAGCCATATCGCAGTAGTGGTGCTTTTGCCGTGGTGTTTAAGATGCAGGACAAGCGTACCGGGAAATATTATGCCCTCAAGTGTTTTGCGGAAGAACAGGAAGGGCGAGTTGATGCCTATCGTCAGATTGCAGACGAACTGGATTTGTTAGATTCTCCATACATTACATCAGTAAAGTATATGGAGAAGGAACTCTTCGTTGACAGTCAATGCGAGGAGGATGAATTTCCTGTATTGTTGATGGATTGGGTGGATGGAGAAACGATGGAAGCTTACATTGCTGCAAACTATCACAATCAATCAGTCATGTCGATGCTTGGTTATCGTTTTGGCAAGATGGCAGCTTGGCTCCGTACCCAATCTTTTGCTCATGGTGATATCAAGCCAGACAATATCATAGTCCGTCCCGATGGTTCTCTTACATTGGTGGATTATGATGGGATGTTTGTGCCATCAATGAAGGGCAGTAAATCTCCAACTATCGGTACCAAGGATTTCTGTCATCCTCTGCGTACTGTTAATGATTTTGATGAAACGATAGATGATTTTTCATTGGCAAGCATTGCTTTGTCATTGAAGGCTATATCTATGAATTCCAGTTTGTTTGCCACCTATGGTGCATCAGACCGGCTTCTCTTCTCAGAAAATGATTACCGCAATCCTGCTAGTAGCAAGGTTATATCTGCCTTGCAGGACTTGATGTGTGATAAGAATTTCTGTACTCTTTACTCTCTTTTCATGCTAGCATTGGCAAGAAAGGAGCTTTCTGAATGTTCTTTTAGATTGTTTATTGGCGAAAAGCCTAATATAACTTTTGTGATGGATGAAGATTTATCGACAAAACCAACAGAAGAAGAGTTAAAAGAGGCTTTTATTGATGAATGGGGAGTGAAATATAGCAAAGATGGAAGAAAATTGTTGAAAGTTCCAAAAGAACTAAGTGGAGCTTATTCGATCAAAGAGGGGACTAGAATAATATGTGATAAGGCATTTTCTTTTTGTGGTTCTCTGTCTAAGATTATCATCCCTTCTAGTGTGACTAGCATAGGTGATAATGCATTTATGGGTTGTCGTTCTCTGTTAGATATTGTCATCCCTTCTAGTGTGACTAGCATTGGTGATGATGCATTTTTTGCTTGTAGTTCTCTGTCTAAGATTGTCATCCCTTCTAGTGTAACTAGCATAGGTGATGATGCATTTGCGGGTTGTCATTCTCTGTCAAAGATTGTCATCCCTTCTAGTGTAACTAGCATAGGTGATAGGGCATTTAATAATTGTTCCTCGTTGAAATATATATCCATTCCTAAAAGCGTAATTTGCTTAAACGGCAATCCGTTTGCCGATTGGGATGGCAAGTTAGAATGTTTATCTCCGAACTTTATTTATGAGGATGATGTCTTGTTTAACAAGGATAAAAGTAAAATTATTTCTTTTAGAAATCAAAATGTAGAATCATATGTCATCCCAAATAGTGTTACTAGCATTGGTGATAGTGCATTTTGGGGTTGTCGTTCTCTGTCAGATATTGTCATCCCTTCTAGTGTTACTAGCATAGGTGATAGTGCTTTTTGGGATTGTAGCTCTCTGTCAAAGATTGTCATCCCTTCTAGTGTAACTAGCATAGGTGATTGTGCATTTGATAATTGCAAAATCCCAGATAATCTTAGACTAGAATTATTCCCCCGGTTTGGAAATAGAATATTTTAAGAAATTATGATATGTAAGCCATCGGCTATCCCCGCTTAGCATATTCTCTGAGAATCTTGTAGAATTTTGAAGATTTCTACAAGATTTTCGGAGATATTCAAAGAAATTTGGAAGAAGTTACAAGAATTCCAGATAGAGGGACTGCTGAATTCCCTTCTCTTTTAGCCTCAGTGACAGGAAGTCTTCCAAATCTTTCGAATAATCATTATCATACTCATGTATATGAGTCAAGACGTAGGTTGTCCATTTTCGGAAGTCAGCACCAGCCAGTTTGCAGCATCCCATCATGGTGTACATGATGGCTGTTTCCTCAGCCGCATCATGATTCCACAGAACATATAGCTGTATCTGAAGGAGCATAAAAGAGAATAAGTGTTGCCGTTAAAAAAGTGGAGCTGTGTAATCGGTACAGCACTATTGCCAGATATGGATGACTTTACGATTTGTTGGATGTATAAACAATAAAAAATGGAAAATGAAACTATAAAAGAAAGATTCTTCGGTACCATCTTCGGGCAAGCTGTAGGAGATGCCTTGGGACTGAGCACGGAGTTTATGTCCA
>OBCH01000134.1_pt1 | contig 19335 bp, 20 predicted proteins | sample 1495941 | NCBI WGS metagenome assembly OBCH01 (sample SAMN03418276, study PRJEB22391) | human gut metagenome | biome: human-gut; feature: organic feature; material: feces | host: Homo sapiens | place: Tanzania | collected 2013-01
GCAAAGATACTGAAAATCAGTGAGTTATGCAAATTTTCAAAGAACTATTTCGTATATTAAAGTGTTAAAAATCAGTAACTTAGCTGCACCGAAATAACACCATTTTTTATACCGGATTTTTGATTCGAATTTTGAACACCCTACCCAATGCGTCGGGAATCATTGTTATGGCATCATGCGTGCAAATGCTTGCACAAGCGGTACAACCACAACAATCTTCTTTATTTTCGATTTTTATCATTTTCTTATTCTTTTACTATAAAGGCTTACCAACTTACCTCGCAACATCATCCTTTCATCCTTACCGCATCCTACGAAGTAAGCAGATACAGGAACACAAAGCAAAGACAGTGAAGTGGAAACGATGAGACATATCCATCCTTCTTCCATCGACTTTGTTACTGCAAAAGGTATAATCATGGCTACTGCAGCTACGCTCAACACTTTTAGATACACCTTACTAAAAAATAACAAAGGACTAAGTCCAAGTAATTTTTTAGTCATAAAAAGTCTTGCGACAAGTGTAACATGTCCTACAAATATTGCGATGATTAATTGGTATTCAGATGGACTTCCAAACTTAAACGCCAAATAAGTCAATGGTAAATTCAACATTTGTAAGCCTCCAACAACAATTTGGTATTTCTTGATTTTCTCTGTTGCTTTTACTGCTATTACTATCGTGTTTGACAGAGCCTCTAACATAACAAAACACATCATAAGCCTTGCAAAACATACAGTATGGTCTGGAACTATGCCCAACCATACCTTTAAGACAAAATGAGTATTTAACCAAACAGGCAATGCAAAAAAGAGCATTAAGCAAAAGGAGAATCGAGAACCCTTATATATTAATTTATACAAATAGTCCATATCTCCCGAAGCGTACGACTTTGTGATCTGTGGATTCATTGCTGTCATGAAGCTACCAGCAAAAGCCATAACCTTTCCGTTGATTTGCGCTGCTATTCCTTGTGCGGCATTGACCGCTGGTCCAAAAAACATATTTAACAAAACAGTGCCACCTTGGTCTCTTAACACAGCTGAAGAAGAACCAATAAGATTCCATCCTGCAAAGCCGAACATTCTTTTCAACAGTCCCTTGTCAAAAATCAAGTGATAATTGCATTCTGCGAAGTTTTTCTTGCAATACTTTAGATAGATTGCACGTTGTGACCATGCAACACCAGTATTTAACAATGCCATGAATATAAGGTTATCCATGATATGTAAATACAGCAAATATGCAATCGCTAATTTTGCGACAGCATCATACAATGTTATATATGCAAAGGCTGACATTCGCTCATGTGCAACAATGCAAGCATCATAAGGAACTGATATAAGATTGATAACCATGGAAACGACAGCCAGTTGATAGACAACATTTGCAGCAAACAACCTTGTTTCAGGAATAACCAACTTGGTATTAAGAAACCATAATCCTATCGTTTCCGCCAAAAGAACAATGACAAGGGCATATAAAACTTGTATGTTTACAGATGTACAAAACACCTTGTTGGCATCCTTAGCATTATTTCGTCCTAACTCAAACGTTACATATCTGCTAATCGTTGATGACATGGATTGTGTTACAATTGCAAACAATCCCAAGAATCCACCAACAACATTATTGATACCATAGTCTTCCACACCAAGCGCATTCAACACAACCCTTGATGTGAACAAACCAATGAACATCATCACCAACATTCTTCCATAAAGAACGATGGTGTTTTTCGCTATTCTTTTATTATCGTGTAATTTCTCTTCCATTTATATTGTCATTAGATAAATATTCTTTATCTGACATCTTTGATATTCCATTTTTTATCATACCTGTCCGCAATTGAAATAAATTTATTCCACAATGGATTCAATGCTTTATCTACAGACACTATCACCAACATGATAGCAAAGGCATAAACGCACGCACCCAAGAGAAATAGAATCGGAGAATTTGCCCCCCCAGAATAGATTTTACAAGCAGGATAAGCAAAGAAACTTTTCCAAAGCAACGGTACACATTGCCATAAATAACATGCAAAAATTCCACCACTTAGCCAATTGACAAACTTAGATTTAAAGTTCGCCTTCGCAAAGATTATAAACACCAATATGCTGTTTAAAATTATCAATGGACTATTATATGGGAAAGAATAATTCCATATACGACTGGACAGAGAAGAACAGTTGTAGTAAGCGAACACAAGGCTTGCATTAAGCAAAATTGCCGCTATAACAAATTGATGCATAGGCAATCTTTTCCACTTTTCCTGATATTGTCTAATCGTATTCCCAAGAATATAAAACATAAGTACATTGGTCAAGTTCTTGCCTTCAACGAGGTATCTGTCACCCATTATCATTCCACCGACATATACACTCATAAAAACCAATATAAACAACAAGTATATTCTTTGTTTTAAGGAGATACCATCCAAATAGCGATTTATTACAGGAGCGAATAAAAACAAGTAAAGGTAGCAGTTTACATACCAGTGCTTGTCATGCCCAAATACAAAAAACAATCTGAATATTTCCCTAAGACTTTCATGGTCAACAAAATATGCAACAATGACTGCCAAAGGTACAAAATACAAGTAAACCTTGGATATATAGCGCACTAATCCTCTTAATGAAAATCGTATGCCAAAATATCCACTAATCAAAAAGAACAAAGGTACTCCTATGTGCAAAGGTATTTGCACTGCCTTAAACAACATAACATCAGGAGCCAAAGGCACTATTGTCAAACACAACATGTGGTAAACAATTATACAAACCATGGCAAAGCACCTAAGAAGTTCTATGTTGCTTTGGCGTGAAGGATAGTGGGGGATATTATTGTTCATATTTACTCCTTGTTTAATTCTGCTGCTACATCTTCTTTTGTCACACCTGTAAATTTAGACCGTGACTCTATTTTGCTATAGGTAAGTTCTAATTTCTTTATTTCCTGATCATAGTCTTTTTTGCAAAATAGAAGAGATATAGAGTCTATAACTATCCGATGATTCCACATTGGTCTAACAAAAGTTAATATTGCCATAAATAATATATCATAACAATTATACTTACTTTATCACCGAAGTAATACTTACTTGTCGCATGAAGTATATCTTCTTTCGCTGATGAAGTACTACTTCTATTTTTTCATGTCATCATTCCCTTCTCAATATCCGCATAAATGAGTCTATCTCATCGTTTAACGCCTCGTTTTTGGCGAAGTCAGGACAAGGCATCGCATTCTTTTCACTCTTCAGGAACATTTCATGCAAGTCTTCGCCATATTGATAAAACGCCATGATGGAGGAGCGGAAGATTGAAGTTAATCCTTTCTGCAAGTTGTTGTATTCGGCAGTAATCACTTTGTCAACTTCAGGCGAATATTGTCGCAGCAACGCCTTGAAAGCCTTGTGACGCAACACCACTCGCTTGCCATTATACTGATAACCCTCATGTTTGGCAGGAATCAACTCTGACATCAAGTTTTTGTTGTAATCCATCGCATTGAATACGGCGAACATGCTGAGGTGAAGATGAAGTATGTCTTCAGGGGCTGCACCATCTTCTTTGAACAGGGGTAGAAGGTTGAGCCAAGCCTGACGGTCGCAGGAGATTTCTTCCAACAACGTGTCATCACCATTAAGCACCTTATCAATGTAATCTGCAGGAAAAATATCCTTTGACATATTCTTGCGGATTTGCGATTCCCAAGCATTTTGCTCTGCTTGGGATAATGCTTGTGGCACCAAGTCTGCTATGCTCTGCTTCACCTTTGTATGCTTCATCATTTCTTCATCAGCCACCATAGAGTTGAGGTCTTCCCATTCAGTCTTGATGTCTTTCAGTAGTTCCCGTGTTGTAGCCAATGATGCCTTTCGTGCTTCTGGGTTGTGGCGGAATATGATATGAAATGCCTCATGATAGAGTACAAAATAGAGTTGCAGGAATAGCTGCCCATTGTTTTCCGCTTGTTCCTCGGTGCTATGCGCGGAAGTTGGCATATTGACTATCTCTGCACGGAAAGCGTCAAAGTGACGGCGTGCTTCCTCGTAGTTGTCGGTTTCCAAGAACGCATAAAAGAGGGTGTAATGCACAATCGCCTTACCTGTGTCATATCCTCGTTCCAATGCCAAATTGTACAATGTGAGGACATCTTGTACCTTTGGATTGAACTTCAAGACATAAGCAGTCTTTCCTTCTTCATTGACCACCTCATTGCTTGGGAAAAAGTCCATGCCAAAGGTTTCCTCCACCTTGATGGTAATATGATGGTAATGTTGCAAGGAATTGGCTATCACCTGCAATGGGATATGATAGTCTATCTTCATGGCTTTTACTTTTTTGAGATTTGACTACAGAGAAAAATCACTTGCGATAATGTAAGGTCATCACGACGGAAATGATGTGAATGGGAGATAAAGACACATGATGACTTCTGCTCCAAATCCGTCTTTTGATTGATTTCGGTAAGCATTTTTTGAATTGCAGACACATCGCCTTCCAATTGATAAGTTGGCGTTTCCGCTTGATGTTCGCCATCAAAGTTGGTTCTCATGATTTTCTTGAACTCAATGCTTAGACTTGCAGTAGCAGTCTTGATGATTCTTGAAATTTCTTCCTCAGGCACATCACCTGTTACATTGACGGTCAAATTGACGACAATGGAGTTATGATAGTTGTTGAAATTCTTAGGTTCAACTACTAAATTCTCAACTTTATCTATATTGTTCTCCATTTGGCAACATTCGTCACCGTGTATGATTTGATTTTCACTCATTTCTTACCTACTATGTTTTCTACTCGTTTCTTAATGACCTCATCACTTGGGTTTACTGCCAACTGTCCTCGTACAGAACTGTCTTTGTTCTCCTCCAGTGCCAAGGTGAGCTTAGTGACATTGTTTTCTTCAATCACGTCCAGTTTACACATTATATATATGATGTTGGCAACGAGTTTGCGATTGAATGTTGTGTTCTGCTGCTTGCCAGGATCGTAGATAACGCAGGCAATCTCTGTATCTTCCAAGATACTTCTCCACAGATCATCGTAACGGCTTTGCCATTCCTTAGCAACAAAGTCTTTCAGTTTGGATACATATTGCATGATTTCCATCTGACGCTGAAGCCGATCTCCTTTGGCTATGTTATCTTCAGCAGATGGCTTCAACTTCTTGACCTCACCTTCATTATGGGTGTTGTTAAGGGTCTCGACATTACCATTTACAAGATTCTCAACATGGTTGATATTGAAGATGGTATTACCACGACCTTGTTTGCCACTATTTTGACTATCCATATTGCTTTCTTTTTAAATAGTTAAACTATTGATTTCCAGCGTGAAAGAAAGAAGAAACTTGCGTCATCGTTCTTTTCTTTTTTCAGCTTCATTTTCGCCGTACCTTTGCAACCGTCAATCAGACATTACACGTCTGACGAGATCTTTGAAATAACTTATGTTTAACTCCTGTCGGGCATAGACACGCTCTGTGTAAACACGAAGTCCCATACCGACGATGGGCAACAGTATGATAGATTATTCTATTTTCCTGTGGAAGAGTCCTTTGAAGGAGGACGCAGTAGAAATGGCTTATGCCAAGAACCAAGTGAGAAAGGTGCTGACCTTCGATGAGTTTGTAAAACACATCTCTGACCACAACGGAGTATTCACTCGTGGTACGGTGAAGGGAGTAGTAAGCGACACATGCGCTTGCCTTGTGGAACAGTTGCTTATGGGCAACAAGGTTCAGTTTGGCGAGTTGGGTATCTTTAGCATCTCCATCACCTGTGAGCCAGCAGCTACTCTTAAAGAGTTTTCCGAGGACAATATTAAAGAGGTGAATATTCTCTTTAATCCTGGCGAGGACTTTGAAAACCTTCGCTCCAAGGCAGAGTTCAATCTCGTGGCAAGCCGTGCGGTACAGGCTGCTACTATCAAGGCTGTGAAAGCGAACGAGACAAGTGTTGACTTGGAGGCTGCCAAAAAGAAACCTAACTCTACCGAGGATGATGACAACAAGCCATCTGGTAATGGTGGCAACACTCCTTCTACAGGCGGCGGTAGCACTCCGTCGGGTGGTGACTCCACTCCTTCTGGCGGTAGCGGTTCTGACGGTACAGGTAATGAAACCGATGCAGAATCTATAGATGGCGATAATGAACTTTAAATGATGTTTCACTTTTAAAATGAATGTATATGAGTAATCAAAATGAAAATCTCGGCAATAACTCCAAGAATTTTTCTTGGGTATCTATTCTAAACGCTATCGTTCAAGCAATTATTGCTGCGTTGACAGCGTTAGGCGTAAGTTCGTGCACGAACCTGTTTTAAATGAGAAATTAGAAATGACAAATGAGAAATTTCCTTTGAGTATTGGTGAGGAGTTGGTGCGCAATGAGCGCACTCTCCTTGCCAGAGTGGAAGATGGCAAACTGATGATGTCTGCCGATTCCGTGAGATTCTTGGTCTTGCATTGCTCGGCTACCCGACGCAACCAAGATTATGGTGTAGAACAGCTTCGCCGTGACCACAAGAGCCGTGGCTTTTATGACATCGGCTATCATTTTTATATCCGTAAGGATGGTACGATGACGCAACATCGCTTCTTGCTCGAAGTGGGTGCTCATGCGAGACCTTACAACCGTTGCTCCATCGGAATTTGCTATGAGGGTGGACTGGATGAGCATGGCAAGCCATGCGACACCCGTACACCTGAGCAGACCGAAAGAATCATTGATGTATTGACTCGTTTTCATAAGTTGTTTCCGAAAGCCAAGATCGTGGGGCATCGTGATTTGCCTGGCACTACGCCCAAGGAGTGTCCTTGCTTGGATGCACATCATATCTTCGGATACATAGAGGATATTTAGTCTCGCCTAAAAATGTCTCTTGTATAAACCTTATCTTTCACATCATCAAGGCATGTGTCATAGCGGTTGGCAATAATCGCATGGCTCTGTGCCTTGAATGCGTTCATGTCGTTTACGACCTTGCTGCCAAAGAAGGTACTGCCGTCTTCGAGTGTTGGCTCATATATGATGACTTCTGCGCCCTTTGCCTTGATACGTTTCATAATGCCCTGAATGGCAGACTGGCGGAAGTTATCGCTATTCGATTTCATTGTCAAGCGATAAACACCTATCACGCAATTATGCTCCTTGCTCGCATCATAGCTATTATCATCAGCATAGTCGTAATAACCAGCTTTCTTTAATACCGCATCTGCTATATAATCCTTGCGAGTGCGATTGCTCTCAACAATGGCCTCTATCAAGTTCTCTGGAACATCGGCATAGTTTGCTAAGAGCTGCTTGGTGTCCTTGGGCAAGCAATAGCCACCATAGCCGAAGGAGGGATTATTATAATGTGTACCAATGCGTGGGTCTAAGCCTACGCCATCAATGATGGCCTTGGTATCGAGTCCCTTCATCTCTGCGTATGTATCAAGCTCGTTGAAGTAGCTTACACGCAAAGCCAAAAAGGTGTTGGCAAAGAGCTTCGCAGCTTCAGCTTCCTTCATGCCCATGAAAAGTGTGTCGATGTTTTCCTTGATGGCACCTTCCTGCAAGAGTGCAGCAAAGGTATTGGCAGCTTCCTTCATCTCCTCAACATCAGTGACACTCTTGATTGCCTCATTTTCCTCGGCGAACTCTGGACGGTCGATAATCTTGGGATAACCGACAATAATACGGCTTGGATAGAGATTGTCGTAGAGTGCCTTGCTTTCACGAAGAAACTCTGGAGAGAAGAGGAGGTTGAACTTCTTTACGCCCTTTTGTGCATACTTCAAGTAAAGACTGCGAGTATAGCCCACAGGAATGGTGCTTTTTATAACCATCACAGCATCTGGATTCACCTCCAACACCAAGTCAATAACTTCTTCCACATGTGTTGTATCGAAGTAATTCTTCACGGGGTCATAGTTGGTAGGTGCTGCTATCACCACGAAGTCTGCATTAGCATAAGCTGATTTGCCATCAAGGGTTGCTGTCAGATTCAGTTTCTTCTCTGCCAAATATTTTTCAATGTATTCATCTTGGATAGGAGAAACACGATTATTGAGTTTTTCCACCTTTTCAGGGATAATATCCACTGCCGTAACGTGATGGTGCTGAGACAATAGCGTGGCTATGCTCAGACCAACGTAGCCTGTGCCGGCTACTGCTATTTTTATATCGTTGAAGTTATTCATTGCTTGCTATAAAGTATTCTCTTTGTTTTTTCTGTCTTACTTACAAATCCATATCAATTTTTTCACCCACGGTAGCCAAATATGCATTTATGTCTATTGCAGGCACTGTCCCTATCAACTTTAGATACTGTACAAGTTGTAAAAAGAACGTGAAGATGGAATTCTCAGGATGATGGTTAAAAGTTATTGCTTTTACTTTACGCGAATCATAACGTTCACATATATCCTTAGTTTCTGAACCTTTAAACTCAGCAAAGTTCTTATCGTACTCTATATAGAAGCTGTATTTGTCTGCACAACAACACAAGTCAAGACTTTGCATACCAGTAAGTTTCTTGAGATTCTCCTCAATTGTGCTTGGTTGCTCATAGCTACTTGTTGAAGATAAAATACCCCCTAAGATAGGACTTAGAGGACGAGCTGGATGTGTACAACCAGTACATATCATAGGAATAGATGTGCGTTTTAGTCTCCTTACGCTCTCTATTTTCTTTCCTGCATATTCAATATTGTTCTTGATGTCTTGCTTTACTTCAAATACAGCATACACACTCTCTGCAGGTATATACATAAAACCATCATGGTTGAAGATGAATGGGGTGTATAATGCATCATACACTACAATGTCAATCTGTTGGCTCACGTTACCCTCATGGTCTATGACCATTGCCTTATCTATGTTGTATCGTTTTGGCAAGTATGTACGGAAGAACTCTATCCATTTGTTTTCCGTCGCATCGCCCTTGCTTCCTTGATGAAATATGGCTTTCCGGTTTAAATCCAAAGCAGCATTCATCTCGGTTTGCAATTCTGCGAACATTTCTTTTAAATTTATCATACTTTCAAATTTCAATAAAATACCATTGTCGTATAAGTAAGCTCTGCTGTCTGTTATACAACAATCATTTAACGAGATTATAAACAATAATGGAGTTGCCAATGCTACATTCCTGTCGTTGGCTATACCCAGCATTGCTTGATAATCAGTATAGCTATATTGTGTTGTTCCTTTCGGATGTGTATGCCATTCGCCCAAATAGGTAAGTCCTTCCTCTGCAAGTTTTTTCCATGTTTGCTCCATACCATCCGTTTCACGCATGAATGAGGCATGTGTGCTTTCTGCCTTAGAAGGCATAACCAAACGTTCTACGATAGCTTCGAGATTGTCTTCGGAAATGCGCCCTGCAAACATTCCGCCTGTTTCATTGGGGAAGGCAGCAAAGGCTTTGCTATACATCTCGTCTAAAATGCTTTGGCTGATTTTTAGCGAGAGATTTCTTTGGACAATAACGTATTTCATAAGCGGTTGATGAGCATGCCATCCTGTGTTTCTGAAATATAAAAGTTACATTCAGGTTCAGTTGCCGACAACATCCCTATAATATGCTTCATGGCAAATTGGAGTTTTGCCGCAATGTCATTGTAAGAAGCCTTGAATGTCGGACTCCAACATCCTGTAGGGTAGAACATATCTACTGTATCAGATTTGACAATCTGCGTAAACATGAATTTGACAGTTCCTGTGATATTGTTTCCCCATGCGCAAACAAGCTCGTTGGCGTGATTGCTGATGGATATATTGATGAGCTTGGCTCTGATATTCAATTTATCAAGTGCATACATCATGCCGTCGTCTGTGCTACAGTCAAAGATGATGTCATATCTATCCAAAATTTCTTGTATGGCATTCTTAGCTTCATCGTTATCTTTTGTAAGCTTTATCCCAGAATCTAAAGTCTTTGGAGATATTTCGCATTGCACAAATGGAGATATAGACTGTAAGATGCTACTTAGTTCGTAAGTTTTATCTGAAACTCCTGAGAGAAAATCATATTCTGATCGGCAAACATTGCCTGGCTCTTTTAAGTCCACGTCATACAAACCAAGATACTTCGCTCCACTCCGTACAAGTGTTTGAGCAACCATGCTTCCAATTGCGCCAATGCCTATAATAAGAATTTTCTTATCGGCTATAGAAGAAGGCAAGCTGCCTCTTCCAAAGAAATAATCATAGGAACAGTTGTAAGAGGAAGCCCAATCTATTAGAGTCTTTGTAAATGAATGGTTGATGATAGATCGTCCTCCGCACTTTACCTTTTCTGACTTTATGGGAAAATCATCCACTTTGAGCATAGCTACCTGCCAGCGCATTTCCCCATTAGGAATTTTATACCCACAAAACAACGGAACCCTTTGGGCATCTTCTTTAATTAGCGAACGCTTGTAAAGAAATTCCATTTGATTCCATGAGAACAAGGAGGACATGTCATTATACAATTCCAACACAAATTTATCGTAGAGGGAAGGGGCTTGTTTCAAGAAACAATAAATCCCCTCGAAGCGCATTTGCTTTTCATTACCTTTTCCCCATTGGCAGACATATTCTTCTCCACTTACCTTACTATGAAAGGTATTTACCAAGAATGTGTCCATTCGCTTTCCATCATGTACACCAGACACAAGCATTGTCAAGGCAACTGTGCCATAGTCATTCTTGGGAAACTCTTTGTTGGTATTTGTGTAGAGAAAATTATAATAGATGTCCCCAATGAGATTATGAGCAACTACAAGTTCTTCATAATGTTCATCCTTTTCCTTTCTCACATAATACTTGTCAATCCATTCTTTTAGGCGTAGCAAATCTATCTCGAATTGTTCCTTAGGATTTTCGACCTTAGGTGTATGCAAGCAAAGAACGCCTGAACGCATGATATGAGGATATGCTATCAGAGAAGTATTGAAAAAGTGGATAGACTCACTATTATCCACTTTGAATGGATAAAACGGAGTTATACAGACTTTCCATTGCAGGGAAAGTTGCCCTTCTTCTGTTTGAACATCAAGGAGAAATGTCTTGCAGGAATTATCCTCCTTAATTTCTCCTTTTAGTTCAACAAAGGAAAGGTTGTCTATAACTTCTTTGATAGCTTTCTCTTCAATCATCTTTATCCAAATCTCTGAGGATTCTGTGGATAAGAAACGCCACAAAACCCTTCTTTTTGTTTGTAGCCGTCGTCTTTCTTCTCCTCATATTTCTCGTTTTTCGGGAAATAATAAGGCAGGAATTTTTCATCGCTTGTCTCAATGTTTCTGAGCATGTTGTCCATTTCGCTCTTCAAAGACTGCCGTTTATAGGAATCCATAGCTGCAACAACATCATTGTTGCCATTTCCTGGGTCATAAAGATGGAAACATTCTTCAGCGATGTTGTCTCGAATGTATTCCATTGTCGATTTTAGGTCTTCCCATAATCCTGCGGACTTCTTTCCGTCAAGTGCCTTGATGCTAATCAGTTCCAACAAGAAAGACTTATAGTCTTTATCTTTATGCTTCTTCCAAATTTTCAACAAGCGGATAACCTTGCGCTCAGTGTTTCTTCCACTAATGTGGTCAATCTGCTTACTGATGTTGGTCTTTGTATATGTTCCCTTTTTGAATCCCCAATGGTCTTCGTTGAAGCAAAGGTTCAAATCCTTTGTCTTGCTGTAGTCATCATCGGATAACTCTCGGCCAGGAACCACATCAATCTGTACAGGCAATTCATCGCCGTCTTCTTTTGGGAACTCCAAGCCTACAGAAACCTTTTGCTTTCTGACCACATTGCTGCCATATTTCTCTACTAATGTGTCATACACATCATCGAACATGGCTTGCAGTGTGTCAAAAGCATCATGTTTGAATGGTTCAACCACATCCATATCAAACTTGATGTTTGTGGCTGTATGTTTGGCAATGCTTCCTGAATTGAAAGCGTTGTATTTCTTGTTGCCATAGTGGTTAGACATCACATCCTTAATTTCATCACGCTTGGCTTGCACTTTATCAACAAACTTTTGAACGTGATGCAACTTATGCGTCTCCAACACCTTATCTAAATATTTATTCTTATCAAAACTCATATTATCATTCTTTATTGTGTTATGTTATTAGCTTTCATCTCTGCCAAGATTTCCTTGCAAACGTCTCTCTGATAATGGAAACGATTTAAAAACTCCTCTGCGGCTTTTTGTTTTTGAGTATCTTTAGATAATGCATAATCATGATATTTGCTTATCAAATCATCTTGATGCTCATATTCATAATCATCATTATTCAATTCAAAAGCTCTTTCTTTTGCTTCGTTCTCAGTATATCCAGACTCAATCACTTCATATTTGTCTGTGGCAACATTGAATCTTGCAACTTCATATTTGCCATTCATATTTGGCTGCGATACGTATTTTTGTGTCATAACAATTTCATTTTTATAATCTCTATTCTTCGACCACCTCAAAATCCTCCTTATGCACACCACGGATAGCTACAGCTATTCCACCGAAGTCGAAGACGAGCTGGCGGTCACGGTCTATGCGGACAATGTAGCCTTCATAGTCTTTGAATGGTCCTGTAAGGACACGCAACTTCACATGGTCTTTGGCAAACTTCTCAAAAGCATCACGAAGGAATGTTACCTGCTCCGGATGTGTCTTCATCACATTCATAAAGGGCTGCATGACGGAGTCCTTGATGGATGCTGGCCGTCCTAAACTTCGATCGTTGACTAAATGATATTGAGGAAAATGTTTCTTCAAAAATTCTTGTAGTTCATCCACTGTACCTTGCAAGAAGACAAGGCCGCTGACAGATTGTTCCAAAGTCTTTTTCACCCCTTGCTGCCTTTCCTTATCCTTATAGGTATAACGAAAGGTTTTGTGGATGAAATAAGGTTGTTTGGTGTTTTTCTTGTCAGCATTAAACTCTTCAAGCCGTTTCTCCAGCCCTTTAGCTGCCATGTGGAGAATAAAAAGATAACTCCATGAAGTGGGGTCGGTGGAAGGGTCTTCTTCCTTTTTTATCCGTTTACGTCGGGATATTCCTTCTACACTCGGATCCGAAAGTCTTTCAGCCCCGATAACGTGGATGCCCTTTGGTAAGCGTTTGCTTACGTCGGCTGTAGAAGGTGAATTCAAGCAGTCCTGCGTCATTTTCCCCTTCTACTTTATGTCCTCAGCTACAACCATACATGATGGTTGTGGAGATATAGTCAATTTGTTCTTGTTGTGCATAATCTTAATCGTATTTATGAGTATCAGACATTACAGTCTTTGCACATGTATCTTTATTTTACATTCATTACACTCTCTTCTTATAAGAGAGCAAAAGCAGCCGAAACAAGTGCAAATCTGCTACTTGGAGAAATCATCCAATGCAGATTTGCTAAACATTTGTGTGCTTTTTTAAGAACTACATACAGAAAATGATAAAATCTGACATGTAATCCAACTAATTTTCGTATTTTTGTAGCGAGTTTGCTCTCTTATAAGAAGAAAGCGTGAAATTTGCTAAACATTCCACCCCATCATTTTTGGACGAAGCAAACATGATAATTTATTTACAAATCTTTCAGGATCTTTTGTATAATCCGCTCGTTGGCTTCATTGATGGTTCTGTATGGTGCAACTAATTAAAGTTAAAAAAGTGGCATATTCAGTTTTAGGTATCAAGAAAATGATTTTTATTTTGTATTTTTGCAATGTAATCCAGAAACCGGACATAAAACGTCCAGTTTCGTGACCAAAATACAAAATTTAGATGAATATTACAAGCTTAGCAGACTGGATTGAAAATCAAATGATACGTGGACATTACATTTTTACTAAGGAAGATGTAATGAACCTTTCCTTGCTTACCAATAACGAGAGTTTGCAAAAGTCATTATATCGATTACAAGTTAAAGGAGTAATTGTGACACCATGGCATAACTTCTATGTAGCTGTCCCTATGGAATATCGACTTAAAGGAGATGTTCCACCATCTTTTTATATAAATCAATTGATGAACTTCCTTAGTAGGGAATATTATGTATCTCATCTTTCGGCAGCAACATTCAATGGCGCAGGACATCAGCGTGCTATGGTCTTTCAAGTTACAACCAATGGCAAGACTTTAGTTTCAAAAATGGAAAGCGGAATGCGACTAAACTTTTTCTCACGCAAACAAATCCCTACGGCTTATATAAATAAGGTAAAAGTACAAACGGGCTTTATGAACGTGTCTTCTGTAGAACTAACTGCGTTAGACATCGTAAGTCAAGAAGAAAAAATAGGAGGGTTAAGTCGGGCTGCTGAAATTTTGGTGGAATTGTCAGAGAACATGAGTTGGGATAAAGAAAAGCTAAACTTGCTCGGTTTTTTCAGTTCGGCAATAATACAACGGCTTGGATTTCTTCTATCCATTATAGGAGAAGAAAAACTTGCTGATGATTTAAAATGCTTACTTACACAAACAGGCAAGAGCATTCGAAAAGTAAAATTGAAGCAATCTAAGCCTGCAACAGAAAACATGGAAATAGACAGAAAATGGAAAGTAATTATTAATCAAACAATAGAAATAGACGAAATATGATACCTGAATTTTTTATTCAAGAATGGAAAGAGCATGCTCCATGGGCAGAGCCATACATGGTTGAGCAAGATCTTATTATCTGTAGAGCACTCGTAAGCATCTTTAGTGATGATTTTCTTGCCTCGCAACTTGCCTTTCGTGGAGGAACTGCCTTACACAAACTTTATCTAACACCTCAGCCACGGTATAGTGAAGATATTGACTTGGTGCAAATCACCGCAGGACCGATCAAACCGATTATGTATCGATTAGGGGAAGTCTTAGATTGGCTACCCAATAGGATAACCAAGCAAAAGAGATATAACAACACGATGCTTTTCCGAGTTGACTCAGAAACACCGCCTGTAGTTCAAATCCGTTTGAAAGTAGAAATCAACTGCTTTGAACATTTCAATGTACTGGGTCTCACGAAAGTTCACTTCAATGTGAAGAACTCTTGGTTTACTGGTGAAGCAGAATTGGTGACATATCAGTTCGAGGAATTACTTGGCACAAAGTTACGTGCTCTATATCAACGCAAAAAAGGGCGTGACCTTTTCGACTTGTATGTCGCTTTGCAACGCAAAGAAGTCAATACTTCCAAGGTGTTGGAATGTTATAAGCGATATATGGAATTTGTTGTTGACAAAGCACCATCATACAAGCAATTTGTTAACAATATGCAGGAAAAATTGGCTGATTCAGAGTTCACTGATGACACACTTACCCTGTTGCGTCCCGGTATTTCTTTCAATGCCCATGAAGCATACCCTTTTATTTACGACAACTTCATAGATAAGATGGAGGGTAAAAGAGATTAGATGATAAAATGCCATTTATAAAGGATTGCTTTTAGGTTGGTATTCTTATACCACACTAAAAGCAATCGCAAATGTGTTATTTTTATATATTGTCCACATTTCGGAATCCTAATACTTGCCTGATAATTCGCTCGTTAGCTTCGTTGATGGTTGCCATGTCTAACGACTGTAAGTAAATTTGAGTGGTCTTGAAGGAGTTGTGTCCCATACCCTCGCTGATGGTGGCTATCGGGATGTTCATGTGCAGGGCGATACTTGCCCATGTGTGGCGTGCCACATAGGTAGTAAGCGGTATCTTCAAGCCTATCCTCTCACCGATTTTCTTCAGGTTGTAGTTGGTATTGTGTTCCACCTTACGGTATGCGGTATAAAGCGAAGGCTCTTTGCCTGTCAAGATAGGCAGCAGATAAAGAGAGTCTTTTGTTTGCTCGGCGTATTTGTCTATGATGATTTGCATCGGTTTCATCCACTCGATACTGAGATTTTGGTGGGTCTTTCGACGGTTGTAGCTTATCATTCCGCACTTCAAGTCACTTTTCTTCAAGAATGCCATATCCACAAATGCCATACCACGCAGATAAAAACTGAGCAAGAACAAGTCTCGTGCCTTGTCAAGAGATGAACCGCGAGGCAATTCCATTTTTTCAATCTTGCGAATATCCTTGACGGAAACGGCTCGCTTGACAGTTCTCACATTGGCGGTCTGTATGTGAGAAAAGATGTCGTTGGACGGAGCTTGCCCTGCTTCTATAGCCTTGTTGTAGAGGGTGCGGAGGGTGCGCAGATAGAACGCCACGGTGTTTTGACCTACGTCTCTGTTCCAAAGCCATGCTTGGTACATTTCCATCATGTCGCTTGTCATCTGTGAAAAGGCGAGGTCTTCGTGACCACGAAACTCCATGAAGCGATTTGCGGCACTGACATAGTTATTCTTGGTGCCAATGCACTGCATCTGCTCTTTCTTGGCTATCTGCTGTCGGAAGAATGTAAATACGCTCTGGCTTGGCGGCAGTAGCTGGATTTCTTTGGCTATGTCGTCAATGGAATAAGGGATGCGCACCATCTCCTTGTCATGGATGATGCGCTGCATCTGCTTTATCTCCCAATCTATCTTTGACTGGATGAGTTGTAGATGTGCCTGACGATTATTGCAATCACTAATAATGATAGCCGATTTCTTGTCGTTCCACTCCTCAGGAAAGACATGATAGTCGGTACTGATCCAACGCAGGTTGCGCTGATGGATAAGGTGATAATACAATGTGCCTTCCTTCCCCTCAACCGAGGAGGCACGGAACTTTACTTTTACTGTTGCCATAATGCTTTACTTTTAATGGTGAATAATGTTTTTTCGGTTTATACCTTATTATATAAGCAGTAAAAGTTCTGTTTGTCTCCGTCTTCTGATGGATGGGATATGCTTGCCTCTCCATCTGCAAAAGTCGAGGTAATCTTTTTCTATGTCACGCAATCCTCGCTCAATCTTTTGCAGGAGTCGGCTCTTGGGAAATCTTTTGTTCCCTAATATCTTATAGGGACCGACATTGTAGGCAAGCACGGCAAGGAGCAATGAGTCCTTGCCATACTTACGGAACATGACGCACAACTTGATGAGGTCGGAGCGCAACAGGGAATCGGCTTGCTGATAGGTAAGGTTCTTCCTAAACTTCTCATGCGGCAATATCCGATGTCCCCATCCGATATAGGGATAGTTCTTGCGTATGTCGTGCCATCCCTCGTAATACTTGATGCAGCGCACGGCTCGCTCAAAGGGTGGCAAAGCGAAAATGCCCAAGTCAGTTTGGCTTGGGCTGTCGGTGGTGGGTGTCTTGTTCTGTGCCGTGATGCTTTGGCACAGGAACAAGAGTGTCAGGGTGATATATATTCTTGTCTTTTTCGTCATGGATGTTGATTTTGTTTTGCTTTTGGGGATGTCCTTATTTTGTCATTTGGCATTCTTCTTATTGAATATCTCCGCTATCATGGCTTTCACGTCCTCACCGACCTGCACGAAGTTTTTATAGAGGATGCGTTCACGCTCGTCACGGCTCTTGAAGGTGTAGAATTTGGGCAGTGGCATATACTCGCTTTCCTCCTTCTTGATGTCTGCCATATTGAAGTCGGTCTTGCAATAGAACTTACTGGTCTTGAACTCGTCGCTTTCCTGTATGTTCATACTGCCGTTCATGCCTGTCTTAGTCGCTACAAAGTCTCTTGCGGTCTGTCCGCAGATCCATCCTGTCGGCATGTCCGAGATTTTACTGGCTGGCACAAGGCTGTCCATGTTCTCATTCAGGTTGATGCTCGTCTTGTCCCTGTCGATGGTCACACCTTTCTTCAGTTGCACCACCTTGCCGAAGATGTCAGAGGATAGCCATTCCAGTGTTTCCTTGCTTCGTGCCGAACCGCTCACCACATTGCCTACGGTGGTGATGATCTTCTGCATACCCACCTTACCATAGTCGGCTTCCAACTGTGGCAATTCCTGGAATCCCAAGGCTACGCTCACCTTATTGCTTCGGGCTGTACCTATCAGTCTATCTATTTTGTGGAAGTAGAGGGTCGGCAACTCGTCCACGATGATACTCACAGGGATGTTCTTGCCTTGCCCTGTGTTTACTCGTGTTACCAAGCGGTTAAGAATAAGGGCGTTCAATGCCCCGATAATGCTCTCCATCTCTGGGTCATTGGCTATCAGCAGATAGCTCGGATTCTTTGGGTCACTGACTTTCAAGTCGAAGTCATCTCCATCCTTATGGAATATCCAATAGCTCTCCTTGGTGGCAAGGCGTGAGGTATATACACGCAGGGTGCCTATCATGCCTTCCAACTGTTCCATCGCTTTGTTCTTCAATGCGGTTTGGAACGGACCGAGCAATGGAGCCACCTCGTTGTCTGTTTCCAACACGTTAAAAATGGTCTGGTAACTCTCGTTCAGAAAACTGAGGATATGGGGCATGTCGCTGTACTTACCCAACCAATAGGCTGGCTCCACTTCTTCTCCTGCATGGTTAAACACCTTGCCTGTCGGCTTCATCTGCATGGTCTTCGGGTCAAGTACTTTCTCTGCTATTAGCATCTTACCATCCTTGTCGTATGGCTCTTTGCCATAGTTGATGAAGAAGTAGATACAGGCGGCAAGGAAGTTGACGGCTGAGGTCTGGAAGAACTGGTCGCTGCCGCCACCGCCTTCTTTCTTTCCTTTTTGCAAGGATTCAAGCAATGTCTCTGCGGTCTCGCTCGCTGCCGCTAAGTTGTTGATGTACTTCTGCTGTATCGGGTTCACTCGCTTGGAGTATTCCACATCCACAAAGTTGATGATGTTGAACTTGCAGCCTTCTGGCAGTTTGCCCAACTGTTGGTTCTTCTTGTAGTGGTAGTACAGTTTGGTTGCCAAGGTTGGGAACTTGTAATCATAAACGACCATGGCAAAGCCTTTTGCACTGTGCTGTCGGATGAACGGCTCGATAATAGAAAAAGTCTTACCGCTACCAGGCGTACCCACAACCCAGGTGCCTCTGAATGGGTTCACGATGTTTACCCATCCCTTGCGGAACTTACCCTTATAGTAGTAGCGCATGGGGATATTCACGCTGTACTTGTTGTATTCTTCCTTCTTGCACTGCTCAAAACTCTCGTTCTCAAAATTAAAACGGTCTTTCATCAGTCCTTCCTTCAAGAACTTCGAGATATTGTCCAAGGCGATATGCACCAATACCGTTCCGATGATGGTTGTCACCATATAGAGAATGATGTCCAATCTTAGGGCATAGAGACGAGTGTCCATCACATAGCCAAAGAGCCACACGGACAATACCAACAGCAGCACGCCACTCACCAAGGGGTACAGCACCTGCCTTCGGGCATCAAACTCCAGATGCTTCTTGTTTCTCGTGCCAACACAGGTGATGCACACCAACAGGAATGTCACCACCTTGCTATACACCAGGTTCC
>OBCH01000135.1_pt1 | contig 19280 bp, 9 predicted proteins | sample 1495941 | NCBI WGS metagenome assembly OBCH01 (sample SAMN03418276, study PRJEB22391) | human gut metagenome | biome: human-gut; feature: organic feature; material: feces | host: Homo sapiens | place: Tanzania | collected 2013-01
GTGTAGATGTACCCACTTTTACTGTCTGCTTCACTGCCTTCTGCGTATAGGAATGTTCGGCAGCTACCACTTGCATGCACAAGGTAAAAAGCAAGCACATCAAGAAAGTTGTTCTTTTCATCTTTCAGTTAAAATTATCAGTTATACGATTATCTGTTGTTATAATTGTCAGTTGTTATGACACAAAAAAAATCGGCAAAGTATCTGCTGGATTCAACAAATACTTTGCCGAACATCTGAACTAGGGACTACTCCCTAGTTACACAAAAGGAGTAGAATTTCTGCCATTACTTATTCATTACTTTAACAACCTTACCACTCTGGTACTTCTTGATAACAAGACCCTTGGCGTTGGCTGCAACCTTAGCACCAGCAGCGTTGAATGTTGCTACAACTGCATCACCTGCTACATGAACGTTCTTGATGCCAGTAGCATCACCTGCGAGATCCTCTGGAAGAACATTGTAAAGCATGATAGAACGAATAAGGCAAGGACCGCCCCATCCAGACTTGATAGTAACCAAGTGAGCAAAATCATCAATTGTAGGATCTTGGCCAGGAACAGTGCGAACCAAATCTTTCTTCAAATCAATAACAATAGCACTTGTATTTTCATCAAAAGCTTTGTTATCTATGCAAATCATACCACCATTATCCTGCTGACCTCCCTTAACGGTACGGTTGAACATGAAACGAGGATTGACACCTTCACCATAAGCTACCATGTAATGATAGTCAGACAAGTCGGCATACTGTGTTTCCGTAACATTGCCATCACCACAAATAACTCCACTAACAGGCTCCGCTGCACCCACATTCCAGTCTACCCAAGGATGAGTTTCTGTTGGCATTGCATCTTTTGTGAGACCATCCCATACGTGCCACATGTCCTTAGTCAATTCAACACCCTCATCTGTACTCTCTTCCTGTGCAGAAGCAGAACCGAAACCAGCAAACAATGCAATGGCAACCATTGCTAAACTCTTAATTGTTGTGTTCATAATCGTAAAAAATTAAAATTGTTATTAATAACTAGTTATTTATAAATTTTCTCCGTATAGGTCTTACCGCTACGAAGATAAACTTTCTTGATACTGACACCCTGCTTGGCTGCAGATAAGCGCATGCCCTGCAAGTCATAATACTCTACATGGTCTATCAGGTCGGCATCGGTGGTTACACCGGCGATACCCGTCAAGGCACCCTTGTAGTTCAGGCGAACGCAATCGAGCACAGCTCTCTTTCCGCTCACATAGTTAACAGTCATATTTCCCTTGACATCAGCGATGTCCATGTCAAATTCCACTTCTGACCATTCCTTGTTAGAAGTAGCATTCTTTGGCAATGTAACCTGCTTGGTCTGATTGCCGCAGATAACCTTGACAACAGCATCACCCATGGAAGCCTGATAACGGATAGCCACCTTGTAATTGCCTGGCTTGGTAACAGGAATGTAACCACGAACGGAAGCCCCCTTCTGGGTACCCAGGTTCAAGCAGCCCTGACCATAGTATCCACGGAAACCGTTGTTCCAAGCGTTGCCATAGCAACCACCCACATTCTTGTAATCGAAGTTTTCAAACTCATACTGCAGCTCGCCTTCGTAAGCTTCTGGAACAGCAGGAGTCTCGATGACAGCAGCTGTCACATCAGAATCCTTCAACTTTCCTGTAGTCTTGGTGCCCTTACAGTTATCGATGGTCAACTCCAATGGACCATTATGCTTCACATAAACCGTGAACTGACCATTTTTCCACTCGCTGGTAACAGTACTTGCAGAATGCTCTGAATTATCCTTCCAAGAGATAGTAGGCTGAGCACTGGCTCCCACCACAATGATGGTATCAGTCTGCTGGGCATACTCTGGGAGATTCTTGTCATCCTGTAATCTGCCATCACCCACACCATAACGAAGTCCATCCTTGATACGGTAGTTCTGCATGTAGAGACTCAACTTGTCAGAATACTCACGCATGTGAACCAAGGAATATGGAGCGAGGTTCATCTTAATCTGGCTACAGGTATTGTAGGCAGGTTTCAATGTACCCTTGGCACTGCGTCCATTGTTTACCCAGTACTTACGGATAAATTTCATACCATGGTTTGTGGCAGCCAACGGAACATGCTCCTCATTATACTGATAAGGGTTGTAGCAAACCCAAGTATTCTCCAGACGCGAAGCATAGATATCACCCGTATATTCCTGTTTGAAGAGTTTATTCATATAAGCCTTCTTGCTGGTCACATTACTCCAAGTAGCATTATTAGCATACTCGCTGCTCTTGATAGCCACCTGCAGTTTCTTGGCTTCTTCGTCGATGAGATCATACACCACAGGGATGGTAGGATAACGTCCTGAAACCTTCAACCACCATTTGTTGTTCAAGGTGGAGTTAGGCCACTGTGTGCCATTGTCATCCTGCTCACTGCGATAGAGACCATCATACAGTCCGCCTGGCGAAACGTATGGTTCCATCTCGTTTTGGCTGGAATAGATATTCTTTGGCTTGATGTCATTCTTCACGCAAATCTTAGTACGTGCTATGACCTCCTCACGGGAAGGAATACGGATAGTACCATCCAGAATCTTACGGAACATATCGATGTTGATATTCTTAAAGTGATTGAACCAAGCCCAGTTGCGACGGGTATAGCCATCAGCTGTCTTGGTAGTTGCGATCTCACGCAGGTTATCAGTCGTCACCAACTCAGGACCGTCAATCACCGTCTCACCTGTCAATGCCACATGCTCCAAGATAGGAATGGCACCACAAGCCTTAGGGAAATCATTGTAATACTCCTTCAGAAATTTTGAAGCATCCGAAGGGTCCTTGATGGCATTGCCATTCTCATCCAGTTTATCTTGTTCTTCCATCCAGCCGCAGATATCGAAGCGAATACCATACTGACCGGCATATCCACCCAGATATGCACCCAGACAGTTGCTCTCGATATCATAGAAACCATTCTTCATGGTGTATTTCTCGCAGCAGATGAAATGTTCCTTATCGGTAGAAAGCAGACGGTTCATCTCGGCATTACGCTTCATGTATGCCACTGGCATCATATTGGCAGAATAGCATGCCTGAGTAAAACTCACGCAAAGATAGCCACCATACTGATGAGCAAACTTCATGAGATGCGTGAAGAGCTTTAGTCGCTTCAGGAAAGATGGCGTATGAATGGTTCCGTTCTCACGCTTACGATCCTCATCAAATCCCCAGAACTGCTCGGCATAGTTCCATCCCAAAAAGTTGGGATAGTTCTTGTAGTAGCTCTCATAGAGTTCCAGGTCATCGTCATCAAAAGCGCTGCATCCGCCACTGGCAGGCTGGATCATGGTCCAGACGCGGTTCTCTGCACATACCTTCATCCATGAATCCACCACCTTCTTACCATCCGCACAGATACTTTCCGTAGCAGAGAGCGAAAGGTTGAACACCACGTAAGGCTTGATGTCTTCAGGCACCATATTGATGATTGCCTGCGGATTCGGAGAATTCCAGGTGTCGATGTGGATAATCCACACCGGCTGGGATGGAGAGATAACTCTTCGCAGGGCAGGCCCGTCATGAGCCTGCGATACTGCGAAAGTTAGAATCCCTACTATGAATAACAAAATTCTTTTTACCATTCTATTGTAGATTTTTTCTGAAGTCCGTTAACTACACCCACGTAAGTAGGAAGACGATTGAATTTATTCCACAGTCCTACACCCGTAGCGCCCTGATTGATAGTAGAGAAAGATACACCATAGAGCTTGTCGCCCAACACATCCTGTGCCTTGTTCAGAATATAGGCATAGAGTTCAGCCATTCCCTTGTAATCCTCGAATGTAGCCTTGCTCTGATCGGCTATTGTTCCGCTGGCATCAGCCAGATATACATTCATATCTGAAAGACGTACCTGCAAGCCTGAAGCTTTCAACGTAGCAAGAAGATTGTCGATATTCGCCTTAGTTTCTGCCAAAGAACTGCTGTTGTATGGCACGTCGAGCTTCGCATCGATGCCTTCAATCTTAGCACCTGCCTCATTCCACTGATTGATATAGTTAATGGCAGCCTCGGTCTTCGCGGCATCCGTCAGCATATTTTCTTCACTGTAGAACAATTTGGCATCTGCCTTCTTTGAATAGATTTCCTTGCATACATCAGCCACCCAGTTTTCATCCAGATAGTCATTAGGATAGAACTCATCAGTAGCTACCATGTTCTCTGAAGACTTCAAGGAATAGAAGAGATCCTCTATCAGGTTAGAAGCCACATTCCATGCCTGTACCTTGTCTCCATAGTTCTCCATGATATTATCAACGTAGGCAAACATAGCCTTCTTTACGTCAGCAGCCTTCTCGTCTGCTGGACGAGGGTCAAAATGACCAGGCTTCTGATATGGAGCGTAAATATCAATATTGTCAACGTAAACCTGCTGAGGTACAGCTCCCTGACCAATTACCAGAGAAATGTTGGAAGATTTCAGATCATCTTCATTAAATTTTTCTGTAAGGTCAACCTTTGACAAATCCACCTTGAATGTTTCCCAAGTCTTTGCCTTGGTAGGAACGCCGAAGTTTCTCAACTGCAGGACTTTGTCACCCACCTTTACTCTGATAACCACATCCTTCTTGGCATTTGATGAATAATAATCAAAGGAGATGGTCTTGATTGTTGACAGCGAAGCACCATCTGGCAAATTCACAGGGAACTCGATGAACTTGGCTGCCTTCTTGTTGCATAGCGACTTTCCGTTCTTTCCTGTTGGATCCTTTGCCACTTTGGAATCCTTGTCGGTTCCGAAGACATCACCGATGGCACTGCTTTCGAAATCATACTTCTGATGGAAATCAAGATTCTCACCATCTACCCAAATATCCTTAGTAGCCTCATTCATCACATTCATGTTCCATGCGTTAGGTGCAAAAAGGGAAGCTGTAGGAACGAGTCCTGCGGCAATAGCAGCATCAACTGCATCTTTTGATGCATCGGCGCTGACCGTACCATCATCAGCAACCACAGCAGCATGGGAGAAGCCATCTGCGACATTCACTTCATTGAAGTTCGCCAAAACGGTACTAAAGCTAGTATTGGCAGCTTTCAAATCTGCAATGGTCAAGTTTGCTCCCAACTTCATGCCTGTATAGTTCTTCAGAACTTCATAACCTCTGGTAAGGTCGTCCATGGCTACGCTCTCAGGCTTTTCGCCGGCAGGGTAGCTTGTATCGAAGTCCTCCACACAACCAGTGAGCAGCAAGGTTGCTGCTGCACTGGCCAAGAGGATATTATGTATTTTTTTCATAATTCTGATATCAAATTAAAAATGTTCTTACTTTTCAGGAGTGAAAGTCAGGTAATTAATGCCACGATTGCGGACCACCATGGTATCTGTGGTTTCAACCGTACCCAAGGCATCGCTCTTGATATTGTAGTTCAAATAGAGAGTGTTGCGCTTATACTCGCCCAAAAGTTGGTCGTTCTTGACAAACTTACCACTACCCGAAACCTGAACTCCCTCACTACCGGAAGAGATGGTGCAGTCATCACCATTGAAGGTCATCAGCACGTTCACCTGATGGTCTATACCACTTGCATCCTTCACATCCACAGTCATCTGTGCCTTGTACAAGCCTTTGGTCACCACCTTGATTACCTCAGCCTTCTCAATATATGGATAAGCACGGTGAGATTCCTTACCGTTGATCACATCCTTACCCTGGCGAAGATAAGTGGCAGTCCAAGGATTGACGTACTTCACAAGGCAGAATGTAGTATTCTTCGACTCCAGCACCTTGTCAACACCCTGGGCACCTGTCAGCTTCACAGGAATCACATAGCCCTGCTCATAACTCTTGTCATCGTTGAAGAACGCATCGGTAAGCTTTACTCTTACGCCTCCCAACTGCTGTCCCTTGGCAATGACAAACTGGTTAGGGTTCTCAATCTGATAGTAATTGGATGGCATCACCTGGATGGCAGCGCCATTGATTTTATAACCATCACAAAGACTGGCATCAGATATATAGTTAACGGTAACGTTATTATTGTTGCCATAACCACCGGCACAATTGGCCTTGATGTTGATGATGTGGTTGTTATCGTCGGTAAGGTCAGCTTCCTGATCCTCACCCAGCTCCACGGTGCGCACATAACCAGCATTGGCAAAATAGACAGTAGTTTCTCCGTCATATCCAAATTCCTTGTCACCGCTCTCGCAGGAAGCGGTCATCAACAAAGTCATGGCAGCAATGCCTATTGTATTCAATAACTTAAAACTTTTCATTTTCATTATCATTTTTAACTGGTTTATTTCCATCCCTTGTTCTGATGGAGATTAGAGTACTTCAAAGCTTCTGAATATGGAATATAACCATAGTTCATATAGCTATCGAAATGGCGCTCTTCTACATTTGGCAAGATGGTAAACGTATCGTTGTTCCAATCGATGCCCTGAACAGCTGTCAACTTGTCCAACTGGTTCCAGCGACGCAAATCCCAGAAGCGGAATCCCTCGAAGCAAAGCTCCAGGCGGCGCTCGTTGCGAATCAGCTCACGCATCTTAGCCTGGTCGCCGGCACACTCGTCGAGATAAGTGTCGTCTGTCAAACCTGCACGGTGGCGGATCGCCTTGATCACATCGTATGCTGAGTAAGCATGTGTACCAGGGTTCTTAGGTCCCCAAGCCTCATTGGCAGCCTCAGCATAATCGAGGAAGAACTCGGTGAAACGTGCCTTGCAGCTATACTTGGTTACCTTAGATGTGTTGTGAGGATTGCAGTTGGCAGTCATGCGCAACATCTTCTTCATATAGTAACCGGTGCGGGTAGAAGCATCACGGCGGCCGATACCGTCATCGCCAGAAGAGCTACCCGTCTTGATTACCTTGTTATCAACTCCCGCTGTGGCTCCATTATAGATAATGTATTTAGCCAGACGAGGATCACGGTTGGCATACGGATTATTCACATCATATTCGCTGCGTGCATCGGTGATAGGATAACCCTTGGCATCAGGGAAGGCATCTACCAGATTCTGGGTAGGATTGGTTCTGCCGCTTCCGTCGAGTGATGGAGGGAAATTGTTCTTCTCGTCATCAATCTCTTCTGCATTCTTGGTACTGCGCCAGATGATTTCAGGAGGATTGGAACCATTCTGCAAGGCATTCATCTCTGCATCGTTGTCGTAGTAGGTAAGACCTGTTTTAGGCAAACCTGCTGGACCGCCTACATAGTCAACCACCTCGGCAGCTGCATCTGCAGCCTGTGCCCAGGTTACATTGTTCTGGGCAGGATCCTGGAAAGCAGGGCTTGCAGCAAGCAGCAGGGTACGAGCCTTGATGGCACGCAGAATCAGTCCGTTGACCAGCTGGCGTGCATTCTCGCCCATCACCTTATTATATATACCCATCTTGCCATCCTTGACCGATGTCACCTCAGGCACATTCAGGATATCATCATACTTGGCAGGCACCTTGTCGTCGCTTGTCACTGGCTCATAATCCATAGGCAGCAGCTTGTCAGCCTTCTCGATGTTCGCCAGGATGAAATCCACATGCTCCTGGAATGTCTTGCGAGGCTGGTTGAAATCAGCATCCGTACCTACATAACCGTCAAAGAGCTGTGTGCCGAGCAACTTTCCTTCATTGTCAAATCCGGCATGGGCACGAAGCAGATAATAGGCATGGGTAGCCAGAAGTCCGTATGCCTCACCTGTCAGGCGGCGCTGCATCAGCTTGTTCTCATTGACATTCTTCAGGAACCCGATGTTCGAAATGTTTGAGTTCAGGAAGATATACAAATACTGCATGGAAGACAAGTCGTTGTTCCAGCGACCCGTAGGGTCCCAACTCTGAACGGTCCATGAGCCTGTGGCATACTTAGACCAGTTGGCTCCCTTCTCATTCGTCACGGCATCATCCGTCGCTACATCCGTACCTGTACCCACCTCGTAGTTTGGCAAGTTACGGTAAGCGGTGAGCACGAAGCCCTTGGCCATGTTAGGATCTTTCTCCATCTCGTTGATGTCCTTCATGTTTTCTGCAGCAGGAGTAAAGACATCATCACATGCTGTCAACAATGCCGCAGAAGCCAATATCATGAATATATTTCTTAATTTCATAATTCTTTATTGTCTAATTTTTCAATATCTAAGATATGATTTCATCAGCCTTTAGAACATCATCTTCAAGCCCAGGTTGTAGAAACGGCACTGTGGTGAACCATAGCTGGTTTCCATATACTTGCGATGCTTGCTGATGGTGAGAAGGCTCTCGCCCAATACGTAAACACTCATACCCTTCACTACCTTGTTCTCAAACCACTCTTTTGGCATATCGTAGGTCAGCTGCACCTTGTTGAGGTTGAAGCGGTCTGTGCTGTAAAGCCAGAAGTTTGAGTTGCGGAAGTTGTTGGTATTGTCCTTGGCAGTCAAACGTGGATAAGTAGCGGTAGCGGCTGTCTCAGGTGTCCAGCGTCCACGAACCACAGAGGTATATTTCTTCTGGTTGTAAATCCAGTCGTTGCTCTTGAAAGCCTTGGCACCCATCTGACCGGTACCGGCGATGAAGAGGGTAAACTGCTTCCAGTTCAAGGTGATGTTTACACCATAGAAGAAAGGAGTTGCATTCCATCCATACTTACCCATCACCTGCTGGTCGTTGCTGTCAATCTTGCCGTCACCGTTGATATCCTTGTACTTCAGGTCACCAGCCTTGATTTCACCGAAGGTATGGTTTGGCACGAAGTTAGGATCGTCTTTGTCGAGGTTTGCCTTCATGTGGTCTACGTCTTCCTGTGTGAAGAAGCCTTCGCAAACATATCCGCGCATCACGTCGAGAGCCTGACCCTGTGCATTCATGTAGCTATATTCGTTTTTCTCCTCACGCTTGTTAACCTTTGAGTCGAACACCATACCTGTGAGTCCGAGCTGTGCCTTCACCTTGCCGATGTTCTTCTTGAAGTTTACGGCGAAGTCGAAGCCCTGTCGCATATCCTCATTGTAGTTCAGGGAGGTGATGAAAGAACCGTCATGATTCATCCATGAAGGATAGATGGTTGCAGTTCCCGCAGTAAGCAAGCCCGAAGTAAGCTGATGGAAATAGTTCATGTCGAAACTTACGGTTCCGTTGAGGAGTGAACCCTCCAGACCTACTCTCCATTCCTTACGCTTCACGAAATCGAGACCGTAGTTGCTACCACGCTTAGAGAGTGTGGTGTTATCTCCGTTGCCACCGCCTTCGTTCCAGGTGTGGTAACCTCCCTTTACAACATAGTATCCCTGGTAGAGATAATAATCAGAGATATCGATATCCTGGTTAAGCACAGAGTAAGAAGCATTCAGCTTCAAATCATCGAAGCAAGGAAGTGCATCCTTGAACCATTTCTCCTGACCGATTCTCCAACCCAGTGTTCCTGATGGAGAAAGAGCATTGCGATGACCCTCTGCCAACTTGGATGAATGAACCAGGGCGCCGCCAAACTCTGCATAGTACTTCTGAGCATAATTGTAAGCTGCTCGAAGGGCAAGGTTGGCATTGGTGGTGCGGTGGTAAGAAGAACCCTTTACACCAGATGAACTCTCATGATTCTCGTCCACGGAATTCGACTTGGAGTAACCCCAGCCAGCCAAAGTGGCATTTACGTTGTGAACTCCGCCAAAGGTGTTCTTATAGTCAAACTGAGCACGGAAGGTGGTGTTCTGGTAATATTTGGATGCACCGATATACTCGGTCGTACTGCTTGATTCCTTACCATATTTCTTCAGGTCGATAATCATGTCCTGTCCGTTCACATTTGCCCAGGTAGGCTCATAAACGGCATAGTCGAGCTTGTAAGCCTCAGAGTAGTTGTTCCAGTAGTCGATGCTGAAAGCTGTCTCAAAGCTCAATCCCTTGACCCACCTATCGAAGTCGGCTTTCACACCCACATCAAAGTTGAAGGTACGGGAGTGATTCTTCACGTAGCCGGCAGCAAGCGCATCACCAAAGAAAGTAGACTGGTTATCGTTGTTACCACCCAGCAGATACTGACCATCGAGCACGTGGAATTTTGAGCCTGCTATCATCTGCTGCAAGGCTGAATTGTTGGCATCCATCATGGAGATTGGCAACAGACCGGAGTACCAGTTAGGACGAACGCTGGTAGCTGTTGACCAGTAGTCCTCAGGACGTCCGCGATAGTTGTCCGTGATGTTGATGCCTACATTTACATAAGCCCCCAGCCAGTCGGTGATGGTAGCATCAATGTTAGAACGCACGCGGAAGGAGTAATCCTTGTCCTTCTTGTGCTCGCCAAACTTCACCAGGCTGTTATTGTAGGTCATGCCCAGATTGGCATAGTATCTGGCAAATTGGCTACCGCCCTTCACCTCCATCGTAGCATCCGTACGGTTGTTGAACTTGCGCAGGTAGTCGCTGCTGTAGAAATCCATATCAGGATAGCGGTAAGGATTGGTACCTGCAGCCGTATTGTAAATCTGCTCCTTAGAGTATTTCAGCGGCTGTGTAGGGTCATCATTGGTCATCGCCTCGTTATAGAGCGTCATATACTCAGCCGCACCCAGATATTCAGGATAAGCCTTAGGTGTATAGATGCCCGTATTGATGGTAGTTGCAATGCTCAATGGCTGCACCTTACCACGCTTGGTAGTGATGAGGATTACGCCCTTGGCAGCCTTGGCACCATAGAGTACTACGGCAGAAGCGCCCTTGAGCACGGTAACCTTCTCCACCTCGGTGGCATTGATGGTGCTAGCCTCACGGGGAACTCCATCTACGAGAACAAGTGCACCCTGTCCCCAAACATTTCCGTTATAACCACTGATGAGCGACTGAAGATCATTGAGTGCATTGGCGCTGTAGTCCTTTTTCAGCAGCTCTTCGACATTCACCTCGCTGACACCGCCCATCAGGTCAGCCTTGGAAACCTGACCGAAAGCCACGTTTACCTTGGTAGTGTCCGCCATTTCCTGGGCGCTTGCCACACCACTGGCAACTAGCATGGAAGCTAGCGCCAATGACATTCTCTTATTAAATATATTATGTTTCATAATAAATTCTCGAATTGTTTAATTATTCCCAACCAGGGTTCTGAGAGAACTCAGGATACATCTTGACATCCTTTCTCAGGAATGGGAACCAGTAATGCTTTGAAGTAAACTTACGGGTAATCAATGGCTCCTCCTTCAGGTTGAGCACGTGATTTTTCTTTGGATCGTCGTAGCGGTCAACATCCTTCTGGTCGGCTGCACGGTCGAAGTAAACAGCCGTCTTCTGGGTGTAAGGAGCCTTGTCTATCAGGAGCCAGCGGCGAAGGTCGGTGAAACGGTGTCCCTCGAACGCCAACTCTACGGCACGCTCACGGCGAAGCTCGCTCATAAAGCCATCCAGATTGGTAAGATACTCATCAGCAATATTATCCACATGCGCACGGTTGCGGACGATGTTCACGGCATCCACGGCACTCAGATTGAATGCCTGGCTTGATTCCTTGTAGCCATAACCCTGAGCCACCGACTCGGCATACATCAGATAAACATCTGCCAGACGAATCATGCTCAAGAGTACGCGCATAAACTTAGCACGTTCACCACCATCATCAAATTGATTACGGTATGGATCACAGAACTTCTTCAGGCAATATCCCGTAAAGCAGTCCTTGGAAGATGTTGCCGTGCGATACTTTCCTCCAGTATAAAGAGAAGCATACTGCACATCTGCAGCCTGTCCTGCACTCTTCACACACTTCACACCATCATAGATGAAGAGATCGTAGAAGCGAGGGTCACGGTTCTTGAACGGATATTCCGGATCATAGCCGCTGTCGGGATCCTTCTTCGTGATGTCCTTGATAGGCTTTCCGTTTGCCATACCGAAGTAATCCACATAGTTGGCAGTAGGATAAGCCTTGATACCACCCTGAATAAGGCAGGTAGGACGATAGTCTGTCACCTGACCCCAGGCCCAGTTGTTGTTACTTGAATTCTCGTAGAAGATAGCCTCTTTCTCACCTGGAATCTTTTGACCCTGATCATAGGTATAGAAGATGTTCATGTAATTTTCATAAGAAGACAGCTGGTAAAGTCCTGCTTCCTTGTTAATCTTCAAAGCCTCGCCGAATGCCTCAGCAGCCTTCTGGCAATACTCCTTATTATATCCGTTAACATTCTTGAAATCAGGATTCTCCTTGCTCACTTCATTCATCAGCGGCGAACCTGCCCACAGATAATTCTTACCCAGGAAGCAGAGAGCTGCTATCTTGTTAGGACGGAACTTGTTCTTGCCCACGTTCTGCTTACCCACGGTAGTCTTATCCCAATCTACAGGCAGCAGATCAACAGCCTTCTTGAAGTCGTCGGCTGCCTTGTCGGCACATGCCTGATAGGTAAGGCGTGGATAGTTGAACACGGCATCAGATGGAATCAGGAAGTCGATATATGGAATACCGCCCCAATACTGCATAATCTGGAAATGGAAGAATGCACGGAAGAAATAGAGCTGACCTGCAATCAGGTTCTTCTCTTCCTGGGTAGCATCTACCAGGTTGCCCAGATTTTCCAAGCCCAGGTTGGTGGCATAGATTCCCTGCCAGCACATACCCCAGAGGCGGCCCTTGGTATCGCGGTTCACATCATCATTACCATTCAGGTTGATGCCAGAATGGAATGGATTATAATACGCCTCGTCCCATGCCCAGTAGTTTCCCTGGTCGATGGCATTAGTGAGCATACGGGTTTCTGATGGCTGCCAGTATTCATCCTCGCCATAGTTCCAGCAGCTATGAAAACCAGATGCAAGACCAGGTATGTTGTTGTAGCACTGCTCCAAGAAACCCTGAAAGTTGGTATAATTCTTATATGGCTCCGTTGGGGCAATATCACTGCCCGGTGCCTTGTCAAGGTAATCAGTACATGATACTGAAGAGAGAGACAGGGCTGCCGCAAACAGCAATGTATATATTTTATAAAACTTTTTCATATTTACGATTCATTTAAAATGTCAGGTCGAAACCTAAGTTAAATCTGCGTACGGTTGGATAAGCACCATTTGTCGAGTTACCGCTGAAGTTATTCTCACGGTCATCCGGCATATTGGTCCAGAGCAGCAGGTTATCACCATTCAGATATACACGGAGTGAATTCAAATGCATTCGCTTCACCCAAGCACCCCTGAAGGTATAAGCTATCTCGGCATTCTTCAGGCGCAGGAAAGCTCCGTCATAGTAGTAACGGGTACCAGCATTTCCCTCGTCTGCCACTGTGGTCCAGCGTGGCAAAGACAACTCTCCACCCGGATTGGATGGCGTGAAGTAAGAACCCTCCTTAAAGGCAATGTGGGTTTCACGCTCAAAGGTTGGGAAGTTCACCTCGCGGGTAACATTAGTTACACCATAGAACTGTACCGTTACGCTCAAGCCCTTCCACTCTGCTCCCAATGTAGTACTGAAGGTATTCTCAGGAATAGAGGTGTACTGATAAGGAGCCTTGTCATCTGCTGTAATCTGACCATCACCATTGAAGTCTGAAATAATGGCATCACCCGTATATTTCTCTGAATCATGGCTACCCCAGGTAGGTACGGCATAGAGATCATCCCAGTTGCGGATAAAACCATGATCAATGTAACTATGGTTCTGGCCGATGGCATAACCCGCCTTGTTCAGATAACTTGCCTGAAGCTTTGGATCATCGGCAAACTTAATCTCGTTGGTAGCATGGGTCATATTGAAGTTTGCCCATGTACGCAGATTCTTGTTCCATGCTTTATTCACCTTCAGGCTCAACTCGTAACCCTTGGCATCCACCGAACCTAAATTGGCGACCGTATAGTTCATACCATAGTAAGAAGGGATGGAACGGTCGGTTAAGAGCACATCGGTACGCTTGTCGCTAAATACATCCAGCGAACCGGTAAGCAATCCGCCCAGGAATCCGAAGTCGAAACCCAGGTTGCGCTTCTCTGATGTCTCCCAACGCACGTTAGGGTTTCCGATGCGGGTAAGGCGATATATAGTATAAGGTGAATCATAAACGGCATCACCGCCCAGATAGGTCTTACCACCATAAGAATACTGGTCGGTATAGAGATAAGAACCTCCGGTAGAATCATCACCGATGCGACCCCAGGATGCACGTACCTTAAACATATCTACATATTTCTTGATGTTCTTCATGAATGGCTCCTCGGTGATAGTCCAACCGAGAGAAGCTGATGGGAAGAACTTGAAACGATAGTCAGGACCAAACTTCTCAGAACCATTGTAACAGCCGTTCAACTCGAGCATGTAGCGCATCGCATAGTTATATGTGGCACGGAATACCCAGTCTTCACGATAATGTTTGAAAGAAGAACCGTTGGCATACTCGTTACGGTTGAATACTGCCATAGCGCCTGCTTCATGATTGCCGAACTTGCGGTTCCAGTCGAGCTGAGCCAGATAATAGAGACGGCGATAAGTAGCATCCGTATTTACCTTACCGCCATTGACGGTCCAAGCTACAGACTCATGGTAATCCACGCTCTTGTCATAGGAAACCGAACCGTCATCAGGGTTAACCCACTTCAGCTGTGGGTCCATATACTGGTCGTTGATACCACGCTTCTCCTCTACCATCGTATTGTCAAGAGAAACCTTGGCAACAAACTTCAGACCCTTGGTCAGGAAATCGAGTTTCTGGGTAAGGATAAAGTCGGTGGTAATCTGTGTATTGGTACGATTCTCCACACCACTTCGGGTAAGACTCATCACAGAGTTAGGACAGTCGGCCTTACGTGGACCATAATATCCATAAGTACCATCAGAATAAATAGGACGCATGGCATCTGGAGCTGCATGATAGACAGAAGCCCAATAAGCACTGGAATCGCTTGCCTTATCCCAAGGGAAATGGCGGACACCGTTACTACCGAAAAGGTTGGTAGAGAACAGAGTAGTCTTGGTCAGATTGAAGTCCAGGTTGGCACGCATGTTAATACGGTTATAGCCGAAACCGGATTTGTATCCACGACCGCTGGTGAAGTCCTTGAACAGGTCACCTTCGTGAGCGAAGTCTATCGCTGCGAAATACTTCACGAGTTTGGTACCTCCCGAAACATCCACACTGGCATTGTAAGACATGGCTGTGTTGTTGAACAGCTCCTTCTGCCAGTCCACGTTAGGATAGCGGTCCCATTCCTCAGCATTAGCAGGGTTACGATACTTGTCGATGATAGCCATCGGCTTGTAGGAACCCCATGCTTTTTCGTTGTTGATGTTCAGCTCGCGCTCCACCACTCTGTTCAGGAGTCGGAAAGTATCATAAGCATCATATTTCTCAGGCAACTTGGAAACCACCTTCATGGTAGCATTCGCCTTTACGTGTACGGCGGCCTTGCCTTCCTTACCACGCTTGGTAGTAATGAGGATGACACCGTTACCACCCTTCACACCATAAACAGCAGTAGCAGAAGCATCCTTCAATACGGAGATGCTCTCTACTGAAGAAAGGTCAACGGTGTTCATGGCACGCTCCACACCATCCACGAGAACGAGAGGGTCGTTGGAACCGTTGATAGAAGTCTGGGTACGAATCACGATCTTAGGATCTTCCTCACCCGGCATACCTGTAGAAGAGAAGGTAACGACACCAGGAAGATTACCTGTCAATGCCTGACCCAAAGATGAAACTCCGGCATGACGATTCAAAGTCTTTGAATCAGTCTGGGAAATAGAGCCGACTACAGAGGCTTTCTTCTGCTGACCATAACCAACCACTACTACCTCGCCCAATGTATTGTCATCGGTCAAGGTAATCTTAAACTGTCTTTTCTTACCTACTTTAATAGTTTGCGAATCCATACCGATGTAGGTAATGACAAGGGATGAATTTTCTGAAGGCACAGAAATCTGGAAATTTCCATCCATATCCGAAATGACACCCGTAGTTGCATTTCCCTTCACTTTCACAGTAGCACCAATCAGAGGCTCTCCTGTGCCGTCAACAATACTACCCTTCACAGTAATCTTCTGGGCTTGTGCGTTTAGGCTGCAGAAGGCTCCCACGAGGCATAGAGCTGCTGTCCGCTTAAATGTAAACACTTGTTCAATCATGTTGTATCATTTTAATTAAGTTTGTTTCTAGGTGTTATTAATTCTTATATAAAGAACACGGCTGCAAAGGTAGCTATTTGGTTCGAAACCGTGTTTGTCTGATGTTACAATTAATTTTTCTCATGTAACATATTGCCCTAACAGGCACATTTTCTGCCCTTTATGATAAAGAGCGAAAAGTAATCTAAAACAAAAAGATGGTCTCGCAAAATGCGAAGCCATCTTTTCTGTTATTACTCCCCAAACTTCCACCAGTCCAGGAAGAAGAGGTTCTGTTTCTGGATGTCACCTCCCTTGAAGACGAAGTAGAGATCATGAACACCCTTTATTTTCTTCACCTGGGTAGAGAAGGTTTTGTATTCGTCCTTGGTGTTGCTGATGTCCACCTTGCCGATGCACTGACCGTTGACCCCATCAAGACGGATTTCGATGCTGCCACCCAACATGTGGCAGGAGGCAGAAACCTCAAACTTACTTGCACCCTTCTTGAAGTCAACACCCTTCACGAGGATATACTTTTCCTCATCAATATTCGTAACCACCTGGTTCCATCTGTCCTTCTGCGCCCATTCGTTCTTAGGCTGCGTCTTCAATCCATAGCCCCAAGCCATCGTCTCAGCCTCAACCTGGCGATAAGGGTTGAACCATTCTATCTGCTCCAACTTGCAGTCCTGGAAGTATGGCAACTCCTGGATGGTTCCGTCAGTATTGTAAGTCATCTCGGCTGCAGAAACGGAACGCTGCTCGGCATGACGTCCCGTCTTCAAACGGAAGATGTCGTAATTCAAACCGAAGCAATAGCTCTTGCCCTTGTAGTCGATGATGCCCGGATGATTGCCACGAGTACGAGGCGTATGGTTCATGATATGTCCCTTATATTCCCATGGTCCGAGCGGATTCTTGCTCATCGCATAACCGATGCCCTCAGGACAGCAGGTAGAAGCATAAGCCAGATAATAATTGCCATTGCGCTTCCAGAACCAAGGACCTTCCTGATAATCCTGAATCTTCGGGAAGTGCATGATGGAATCAGAATAAGAAATCATGTCCTCGTTCAGTTTCGCTGCCTTCAACACAGGATTGCCCCAATACATGTAAGCCTGGTTATCATCATCTATCCATACAGTTGGGTCGATGTCGAACCAGTCGCCCTCCCATGCCAGAGGCTTTCCGAGAGGATCCTTGAACGGTCCGTATGGACTGTCTGCCACCAGCACTCCGATGCCATGACCATGGATAGGACAATACATGTACCATTTGCCATTGCGCTCGATGACCTGCTCTGCCCAGGCACCATTCTCACCCTTGAACCACTTGAAGTCTTTCAATGAAGCCACAGCACCACGGTCTTGCCAGTTTACCATATCCGTAGAGGTATAGAGCAGCCAGTCTTTCATCAGGAAGCCCTCTGCCCCATCCTCATCGTGGGTGGTATAGAGATAAACCGTATCGTTGTGCACATAAGGTGCAGGATCGGCAGTATACTTGGTCTGGATGATAGGCAAGTTGATGTTCTGTGCAGTTGCTGCAATTCCCATAACAGCCAAAAGTAGGGATAAAATCATTCTGTATCTGGTCATTTTATGATTTAAATTAATTATTAGTTGATTAAATTGTTATTTGTTGCTGCAAAGGTAAGCAAAAAAGTAGAATTCTGCTTTTTCACATGTGTCAAATAGTTTATATGATGTAACACTTGTATCTGTAGCTTTACTGTCTTTCTGTCATATTCCACACTCTTGCTTGCCAGCATAGGCTGATAGCCTGCACTGCTATCAGCATTCAACAAGAAAAAAATGAGGATGTGTCATGGACTTATGACACACCCTCATTTTTTAGCAGGAATATTTTACCCAATCCAATACGATCGTCTTATCTTCATCAATCATAAAGTTCATACCAATCTTTTCCACGGTTTTGCCTCTTAGGGCAAAAGCATCAGCATAATGCTTGTTGTTGATTTGGTCAAGAGCCTCTTGTGCCGACTTATTAAATTTCAGTTCTATCACATAGATGGTATCCTTTGTTTCCATCGTAATGTCTGTTCTTCCCCGGAAAGTATGCTGTTCCACCAATATACGGAAATTCGTAAGCAGGGCAAAGATGATATACATTGTCTGCTGATAATGCCCCTCATAATCGGTATTATCGCAATAAGGTACCGTCTCCCAGAACGTTTTCAATAGCTGAAGAGCACCATCCATGTTACCCTTATTGATAAGAGCCGACATCTTGGCCACAGTCGTATTGCACATTGCAGACTTTGCCGCCAAATAATGCGGCAACATACTGCGATACAAACCTATCCTCACCTCTTTGTTAGGCAGAGCCAAGGTATAGAGTTCCGTGTCTGGATCATAATTCTTGATGGTAATATAACCACTCTGATAAAGCAAAGGCATGATAGTAGTCATCGTCTCAGTGGCTGCATCGAAATCATCCTTTGATGCATCCATCTGTTCACCCAGGTCAATCGGTGTAAAGTCATATTTCCGCATCATATTAAGGAGATAAGTAGGAGTGCCTGAGCCAAACCAATAGGAATCAACCTTTCGCTTTGAAAAGCAAGTGAGCAAGCTATATGGATTGAATATGTCAGAAGAAGGCCAGGCGAAATGATAGCCATCATAATTTTCCTTCAACTTTTCCAAAGTTTTATCATACGACAAGCCCATCACATCTGCCATCTGCTGAATATCTTCATGCATTTCTGTCACAAGTTCCTCCTTGGTAATGCCGCAAATGCCAGCATATTCAGTATCCATACTCACATTTGTGATATTATTGAGTTCACTGAAGATACTAAGTTGCGAGAACTTGGTGATGCCTGTCAAGAAGACGAAACGAAGCATTCGATCGCTATCCTTCAGAGGACTATAGAAATTACGCATCACCTCCCTTAAGACGCCCAAACTGGTATCCTCATGCACTACATCGAGCAAAGGAGCATCGTATTCATCAATGAGAACAACAACCTTCTGCCCTGTCTGTTCATATACCGTTTTTATTAAATTAAGCATACGAACATTCGGGTCTGGAGAATCATTGATGATGCCAAATTTTTCTTCATATACCTTTAATATATACAAGAGATAGCGCACCAATTGGTCTTTCTCCATATGCTTTCCACCTGCCAAACTAAAATGGAGGACAGGATATTCCGTCCACTCCTTCTCCAGTTTTTCAATAGCAAGTCCCTTAAAGA
>OBCH01000144.1_pt1 | contig 18532 bp, 13 predicted proteins | sample 1495941 | NCBI WGS metagenome assembly OBCH01 (sample SAMN03418276, study PRJEB22391) | human gut metagenome | biome: human-gut; feature: organic feature; material: feces | host: Homo sapiens | place: Tanzania | collected 2013-01
CTTTTTATACCATAAACCCTTATTTGTCCTAGCTTTTGAAAGTTTTTGTTTAAATTGCTAAATTTAGCAAATCAAGCCCTAAATTTCAAGCTCTATCCCCACAGGAGCGTGGTCTGAGCCAAAAATGTCATCTCTTATAAAGGCATTTTTCAAGGCTGGGCGCAAATTTTCGCTCACAAAAAAATAATCAATCCGCCAGCCCACATTTTTTTCGCGCGCTTTCATTCGGTAGCTCCACCACGAGTATCTTTGCGGCTCATCGCCGTTGATGGCGCGAAAGGTGTCGATGAAGCCAGCCCCCAAAAGCTCGTCTATCCACGCTCGCTCGATAGGCAAAAAGCCCGAAGTGTTAGCGTTTGCCTTAGGGTGAGTTAAGTCAAGCTCTTTGTGTGCGGTATTGACATCGCCGCAAATGATGATTTTCTTGCCTTTTGCGAGCAAATCTTTCAAGTAAAGTAAGAAATCAGCGTAGAATTTCATCTTATAAGCCAGCCGAAGCTCGTCTTTTTGCCCGTTTGGAAAGTAAATGTTAAACAAAACTATGTCTTTAAAGCGGTGTTCTAACACTCTACCCTCGCTATCATCGGCGAATTCACACTTTGCGCTGGTGCATTCAAAATCGCACAAACTCATCACGCCAGAATACCCCGCCCGAGTAGCCGAATTTGAAAAAATATGCTTGTAGCCAAGCTCGTAAATGCCCTTTGGGAACTTATCCTCGCTCGCTTTTATCTCTTGAAAGCCTATGAATTCAGGCTTTTCGCGCTCTATCCACTCCAAGCCGCCCTTATCTGCAATGGCTCGCAGTCCATTGACATTCCACGAAATGAGTTTCATTTTTGTCCTTTTTTGTAAAATTTATCCATAAAAAAGCAAAATTTTAGTTTAAATTTTTAAATTGAGCGCAAATTTGGGCGAAAAGGCGAGACAATTTAACAAGCGTTCGCTTTGCCCGTTCGCAATGACGGACAAAGAAAACGCACTTTGTCATTTTGTAATGACGGCGCACTCTTGTCATTTTGAGCTTTCGCTAGAAAGCGAAAAATCCATAGAATTTCAAACACACTTTAAATTTAAGATGAAAAATCCACACTTTAAAGGTGTAAATTTGCGCTTTAAATTTGTGGATACTTCGCTTCGCTCAGTATGACAAGGACTTTGTCAGTATGACAAAAATTTATCGGTATGATAGAATTTTTAGTCAGTATGACAAATTTTACGCTTCTTTGTAGTAAAGCTTGCTTAAATTTATGGATTATCACAAAAAGTTTTTTCTCATTTACTTTTGTGAAAAAAATTAAAGATATAATTTCTTTGTCAATAAAAATTATTATTTAGGAGGACACAAATGATTGTTACAAAAAAGGCTCAGGAGCTTAGCTATAAACCCCCATTCAAAATCAAAGTCATTTCGTGTTTAAAATCAAAGTGAGAGAATTTACCCCTTAAAAAACCCGTTTTGACTTTGATTTTAAACGCTAAATTTCAGCTTTTTTAAAGTTTAATACCCATTGTGAAATATCGCGCGGAGTTTTTATCTGTTTTTCAAAAATATCCGCGACTTATACTTTAAAACTCAATCGCTTTAAGTTTGCAAAGTGCTGTTTTAGCTTGTTTTGCGAGTTTTTGTGCGCGCGGAGCAAGGCAAGCAAAAAGCCTAATCAAGCCTTATGGGTAGTGAGTAAAAAGCCAAAATCAAGCCTTACAAAAAACGCGGTTATTTCCAAAATAGAAATAACCACTGATAAAGCCTTGTGCGTAGAGTTTTAAGGGTGTTACTTTTTAACAAGCGGCTAAAATGTCCGCTATCTTTGCAATCAAACACGCACAAAATGCCTTTTATAGAGTTTAAAAGCATTTTAAACCCTTGCAAAAAGCAAGACAAAGCCTTTTTTATGAGTGTTTGCCCTTGCTAGCTAAAAAGCGGCTTTTGCGAACTGTTCGGAAAAACCGAACAGTTCAAAAGGCTTGTCATTTAGCCTTTTTAAGCCGCTCTATCTTTTTAAGCAGCACCAAAATCGCCACAAAGCTCACAGCGTTGCTTATAAGCAGTATGGTGATGATAAGCCCTTGCATTTTTACCTCCTTTGTGGTATAATCGCAAAAGGACGAAACAAAAGACATTAGAGGGGGTTTGCACCCCCTAGCTCGCTCATTTAAGTGCTTTTATCAGCACTAAAATGGCGGCTATCAAGTTGATGATGGCGCTCATCAAATCTAACACTTCCATTTCGTCCTCCTTTCTCTTTTGATACCATTATTATAGCAAATTTTAGGGGCTTTGTCAAGGATTTTATACATTTTTTTAGCTTTTTTTTGATTAAAATTAACAAAAATAATGTATAATTACCTTAAAATTACAAAAGGGGGACAAAATGGACATACAAGACTTTGAAAGCACGCTCAAAAGGCTTGATTTAAGTAAGGCAGACTTTGCGAAAATGGTGGGGGCTGTGTATAATGGCGTGATAAATTGGAATGTGCGAGGGCAAACGCCAAAGTGGGTTCAATCGTGGCTTGAAAACTACGAAAAAGCGCGTAAATTTGACAAAATAAAAGAGTTATTAAAGAGCGTTTAAAGACACTTTAAAAGGGTTTCAAGCTCATTTTTTAGCTCACTTTTTTGCTGGGCGTTTAACTCGCCTTTGTTAGTGGCGGTGTTTTGGTAGATTTGCTTAAAAATCCTTTCCCCATCTTTCCCACAAAGCCCGCACATTTTGCCACAAAGAATTTATTTAGGCTCAATGTGCGCCACGCTTTATGCGCCGCGTTTTTACGCTCGCTAAATTCTTGCCGCCACAGCTTGCAAATTTAACTCTTGGTTTTCTTGGCTCACTCTCAAACTTTGTTTAAGCGTGCTTAAAATCGACACTAAGAGCTTTTCGCTTGTATCGGCGTTATCTGTGCTGATTTCATCAAGTTTTCGCGCCTTGCTTAAAAAGGGGTCGATTAAATTGAGCTTTGTTTTGGTTTCGTCCTTTAAAGCCTCTTCATACTTTTTGCTCGCCTCGCTCGCGCTCATCAAATACTCACCAAGCAAATTGATACGCTCTATGGTTTGTGGGTCAAAGCTCGTTTTCAACGCCTCTTCTCTAAACGCCATAAAATTATCAATCGTTACATTTTCAGCACCCAGCGTTTCAAGTATTCTATCGACTTGCTTTTTGGCTAAATCCGCGTTAAATTTAGCCGCCTCAACGCTTTTTCCCTCAAACTCTAACTTCCACGCCTCAAAGCTGTTGCCACTATCGACATACTTTTGCAAAGATTCGCTTAAAGCTTCGCTTACGCTTTTATTGACCGAGCTTGCATAGGACGCCCACGCGTTGTAAATGGCGTTTGTATCGACATTTAAGCCCGCAAGATACGCGTTGATAAAAGCCCTTGCGCCAGCATTTGCCACGCTTACATAATCGCCATAACGCCCAGCAGACACCGCGATTTCTTTTACGCCTACGCCTAAATCCTGCAAAAACCACTCATAAGAGCGAAAGGCGCTGCGGATATTGATAAGGCTTTGAGTGTCAGCGGCATAGTATTCAGTCCATTCTTTGCTGCTTTTTCTCCACCATTTCTTTGTTGTTTGCTTCATATCAGCGTAAAGGCTGGCGTTTAAATCGTCCTTTGTGGCTTTTGCCCAAAGTTGCAAGCCTTGTCCTGTTTGTTCGAGTTTTGAGCCAAAGGCAGCAAAGCCAAGTGCCGCACTCACTCCACCCCCGATACCGCCCACCCCTGAGCCTATCGCCGTGCCGATGACGGGGACAGCCGAGCCTATCGCCGCACCGCCCGCAGCACCAGCAAGAGCGGACACACCGATGCCAGCATTTCGCCATTTATCCGCCTTGCTCGTAAAGCCGTCATTTACGGAGTTATAAACCATATTTCCAAAAGAAAAGCCCGTTACCGCGCCAGCCGCGACAGAGCCAAAAAGCTGCGCCCCGCTCGTTGGGCCAAATCCACAAAGTACGCCCGTTGCGCCACCACCAAAAAGCGATGACACGCCCTCAATAGCTGTGCTAAAAGTCTTTGTGAAGCCTTCCATCACTTGCGAACTCATCAAAGCTTGCGCCATACTTTGCGCGAGTCCTTGCGTGAAACTTGTTTGCATAGAGCTAAACAAATCTTTGAAAAAATCCTTTGTGGAGCTAAATTTGCCCGTCAGCGCGTTTGTGATATTTTCCTCCAACGCGCTGTTAATGTTGCTTTTTAGATTTTCATAAGCCGCGCTATACTCGGCGATATTTTTCATTTTCTTTTCGTGCAACTGCTCTTCGATTTTATAAAGCGCAAGGGCTTGTTGCTCGGTGATTTCGCCGCTTTGCAGTTTCTTTTGAATTTCAAAGTTTAGATTTGAGATGACCTTGTCAAAACGCAGTTTTTCAGCGGCTAGCTCTTTGTCCTTGCCCTCTTTCATCAGCTCGATATTTTTTTCGCGCAAGTTAAATTCAGTGTCCCACCAGCTTTTAAGCGTGTCGATTTGCTCTTTTGTGGATTTTTTGAGCGCATCAATGCCGCTTTTTTGAAAAGGATTTTGCTTTAAGCTGTCGTTGCCATCAGGCATTTGCGCGAGCGTTTCTATGCTTTTTTCAAGCTCTTTTTTGCCGTTTAAAATCTCATCTATTTGCAAACTTATCATCGCGCTTTCGTATTTATGCACGCCATAAATCGCCGCTCTTTCGCTTTCAAGGGCTTTGATTTCAGCCTTTATCGCCGCTAGCCTTTCTGTGCTGCCCCCGCTGATGATACTTGTGAGCTTGACCCAGCCATACTCGACATTTGCTATGATTTGCGCAAAAACATTCACAAAGTCCTTTAAGGCGTATTCTATATCCTTACACATCATCTTAAAGCCCACAAAGGCTAGTTTAATGCCGTTTATCAGGGCTTCAAAGATAGTGATTTCACTATTTGCGCTCGCAAAGGCACGCACAAGCGCATTAAGCGCATTTATGACATAATCATAAATGAGCCGAACCAAATCCCAAAGCGGCTCAATCATATTTGCATAGAAAAATTTGCCAAATTCTACGCTCTCATCGATAAAGCTCAAAATCGCCTCTTTGTAGGTTTTAAGCGCGTTTGTGATTTCATTCACGCTCTTTTTTATGCTCTCAAAGTATTTTGCCCCGCCCTCTTGCAAAATGCCATTCCACGCCGTTTTCAGCGCGCCTAAGGCTTGCGTGTAGGTTTGTGAGCTTTGCGCGGCTGCTTCTACGGCTGGGGCTGTTTTTTGCATTATCAGCTCATAAAGCGTGCCTTGATTTATCGCCTCTTTAAGCATTTCATTTGACATACCCAAAGATTTGATGAAAACGCCCAAAGCTGAGCTTTCTATGACCGTGCCTGTGGCGAGATTATCAAGCCCAAATTTAAGCGTTTCGATGTCCGTGCCAGCACCTTTTGCGGCTATGGTTAAAGCCTCAAAGCTCTTTTGCATTTGCTCAAAATCCATCGCGCGCACCGCACCTTGTCCGTAAGCCTTGTAAGCCTCAGCCAAATCGTTGATGCCATAACCCGCGCGAGCGGCTAAATCCTGCAAGGTGTCAAGGTGTTTGCTCGCTTCTTGCGTGGCAAGGGCGTATTTTTCTTGTGCGCTCACCGCCTTGCCCGTTGTGGTGGTGTTTTGCGTGTTGATATACACCATAGCCGTGAGCTGCCTTGTGATGTCCTCCAAGCTCGCTCCACGCCGTGCGCGCGCTCACCCTTTTTTCATAGGCTTTAAATTTTTTGCAAAATGCTTTTAAATCCATCGTCGCCATTTTTACTCCTTTTACTTTAAAGCCTATTTAAACAGCTTTTAAAGCCTTTTTAAAGATTTTTAGCAAAATCTTTAAAAAACCCTTGACTTGTTTTTAAAAAGGCGTTAAAATTTATCCTTGAAAGGCGAAAGGAATTTAAGCTTGCATTTTTATGGGAATCCGTCTTTTGGCGTTCGGGGTAGCTTACCGAATTTCGTCTTTCGTCCATATCGTTACCTTTTTTACACTCTTTTTCATTCGTTCATAAATATCATTACCCGACATCTCGTTGCTCGTAAGGCTTGAAATTTTAACAATGCCGTCTTTATCTCTTAAAGCAAGTCTAAACTGAAAATCTAATTTACTTACTACTACTGAAATTTCATCATTTAAACCATTTGCATCTTTAAAAATGCCCCATACGGAATTTTTGTCAAGCATATAGGGGATTAAGCTGTATTCAAATGCTCCTATTTCACTATGAGTATTTGTTTTTGTAATGCGTGTGTTGCGGTGGTTTTCAATAGTTTGCCAAGTAAGCACTAATTCATCAGCGTTTAACGGATACCCTTTATCTTTTAAAATGTTTTTTACAAACTCACTTACACGCCCTAGTGTTACCTTGTCATTTTTTGTTCCTTTTTGTTTATTCCAAAGCTCTTTTATCGCCTCATATCTCTTTCTTTGAGCGTTTAGCTCCACATATTTATAGGCAAAAACGCTCTATTTTAGCTTATTTAGCATAGTTGGCGTAAAACGCCTTAAAGGCAATCAACCCCTTTGCATAGCCGTGATGCCCGTGCGTGAAAGCTCCAAAAGCTCAAAGCCTTTAAGCTCCGCAAGATAGCTTTCTATGACTTGCGGGGCAGCGCAAAGCTCTACTATAAGGCTTTTTGACGAAATGTCTAAAATTTTGGCATTGTAAATGTTGCTTATGTCGCAAAATTTGCGCTCATCATACTTTTGCGTTGAGATTTTAAGCAAGAGCAAGTCCTTTTCTATGGCATTGTCCTCGTCCAAAAGCTCCACGCTTTGCACCTCCACGAGCTTTGAAGTTTGCTTTATCACCTGCGTGATGAGTTCTCTGTCCGCGTAAGTTACGATAGTGATGCGCGAAGTTTCTTTAAGGCAAGTTGGCGACACCGTTAGGCTTGCTATGTTAAAGCCCCTTTGCCCAAAAAGCAAGGTTATGCGCGTCAAAACGCCCGGGTTGTTTTCCACTAAAAGCACTAAAATTCGTCTTTTCATAGCCTTTTCCTTTACTCGATGATGATATCTTTGACCGTGCCGCCTGATGGTATCATCGGCAACACCTTTAAATCCTTATCTATAAGGCATTCTATCCACACAGGAATGCCTAAATTTAAGGCTTCGTCAAAGGCTTTTTCAAATTCGCTTAAATTCTTGCACGAGTAGCCCCTTGCGCCAAAGCCCTTTGCCACAGCGATGAAATCGACTTTTTTGTTTATGTCCGTGCTAGAATACCTTTTGCCATAAAAGGTGCTTTGCCACTGGCGCACCATTCCTAGCGTGTGGTTGTTTAGGATTATCGTTATGATGGGCAGTTTATACTCCACAGCCGTTGCCACTTCGTTTAAATTCATCAAAAAAGACCCGTCTCCCGTTATGTGCAAAACAGGGCGTTTGGGGCAGGCTACCTTCGCTCCGATAGCCGCACCATAGCCAAAGCCCATAGTGCCAAGCCCGCCGCTTGTGAGAAAGCTTCGCGGCTTTGCGTGCTTGATGAACTGCACCGCCCACATTTGGTGCTGTCCGACATCAGTGGCATAAATGGCGTTTTCTTTGGTTTTTGAAACGGCGTATTCAAAGATATTTCGCGGTTCAAAGGCGTTTTTGTCGCCCTTTTGCGCCCTTTCCTTTTCAAGCCTTTTTTGTATGCTTTGTATCCACTCACCGCTGTTTGCAGGGCTTACCTTCTCGCAAAGTGCGCTTAAAACTTCGTTTAAATCGCCCACTACACTGCAATCCACGCTCACATTTTTATCCACTTCGCTTATGTCTATGTCAATATGCACTTTTTTAGCGTTTTTAGCAAATTCACGCGGATTTAAAGCCACCCTATCGCTAAATCTCGTGCCTATGGCTAAAATCAAATCCGCCTCAGACATTATTTCATTGCAAGTAACCCTGCCGTGCATTCCCAAAAGTCCAGCGTTTAAAGGCTCTTTGTGAGAGATTGTGCCAGCTGACATTGTCGTATGCACGCAAGGAATTTGCGCCTTTTTCATAAAGGCAAGCAAATTTTCGCTCGCGTCCTTTGCCCCGCCGCCAAAATAAACAAGCGGTTTGCGGCTTTGCTTGATGAGGGTTAGGATTTGAGCCAGCTCGTCTTTAAATTCAGCACTCTTTTGACTAGGCTTTTTTGGAAAGTGCTTGGTGTATTCGCACTTTGCCACGCTTATGTCTTTGGGAATATCGACAAGCACGGGACCCTTGCGCCCTGAATTTGCGATGATAAAGGCTTCTCGCAAGGTGCGTGCTAAATCCTTTATATCGCGCACGATGAAATTGTGCTTAGTGATAGGCATTGTAATGCCTGCTATATAGACTTCTTGGAAACTATCCTTGCCCATAATGCCTGTGGGAACATTGCCCGTAATCGCCACAAGCGGCACAGAGTCCATATAAGCTGTCGCCAAAGGCGTAACCAAATTCGTAGCACCCGGACCGCTCGTAGCTATCACAACGCCCGTTTTTCCACTCGCGCGCGCATAGCCATCAGCCGCGTGGCACGCCCCACACTCATCAACGGGCATTATGTGGTGAATTTTGTCCTTATATTCATAAAGAGCGTCATAAATGTTAAGCACAGCACCGCCCGGGTAGCCAAAAACTACCTCTACCTTGTGTTCTAAAAGAACCTCCATAACGATTTGAGAACCATTTAAAATCATCAAATATCCTTTTTACAAATGCTAAAAACGCAAGAATTTAAGCAAAAATTACTCGAATTTGTTACAGCAAAATGAGAGCAGACACGACAAGCACAGGGCTTGTAAATGGGGTGTTTGATGAGAATTCGCGTTTCATAGCGTGTCCTTTCGGTTGATTTTGGGAGTTAGTATAGCATTTTTTGGTTTAATGTGATGAGAAAATTTGAATTTTTTGCTTTATTTTGCAAAGGCGTGTAGAATGGTAATTCAAATTCAGCACTAAAAGCCTTTTTTCGTGGCTTTGCAGCAAGTGCGCTTTTAAAAGGCTTGACAAAGTCCGCAAAATCAAGCAAAAATTCAGGCAAAATTTAAATTTATGGGCATTTTACTGAATTTAAGCAAATTTTTTAAGGCTTTGGCGGAGTTTTTCTTGCATTTCATCGATATGTTTTTGCGTGATGATGAGCGGGGGCAAAAAGCGCAAGTCATTTGTGCCGCAACTTATGATAATAAGGGCGTTTTTTTGTGCTTCTTTGATAATATCGCCCGTTTTTACACTCTCATCTACGCTTAAACCCTGCATAAAGCCTAAACCACTGCGTTTTTTGATGAATTTAAACTCTTTAACAAGCTCATCAAGGGCTTTTTCAAAATACGGCGTAAGTTTTGCGACACTTTGCACCACTTTTTCTTGCTCAAAAATGCTAAATACCGCATTTACAGCCGCACAAGCGAGCGGATTTCCCCCATAAGTCGTGCCGTGTTCGCCAAAATCAAGCGATTTGCCCGCTACCTTTTCGCTTAATGCAAAAGCCCCCACGCTAACGCCGCACCCAAGTGCCTTTGCGCTCATTATCACATCGGGCAAGACGCCAAAATGCTGATACGCAAAGAATTTTCCACTTCGCCCCATACCGCACTGAATTTCATCAGCCACAAGCAAAATGTCCCTTTCATCGCAAAGTTTGCGTAAATTTGCGTAAAATTCACGCGTGGCTGGGTTTATGCCGCCCTCGCCTTGAACGCTTTCTAAAAAAATGGCGCAGGTTTTTTCATTTGCTAGCCTTTCAACGCTGGCAAAATCGTTAAATTTAGCAAATTTTACCCCGCTAATGAGCGGTTTAAAGGGCTTTTGATACTTTGCATTTGCCGTTAGGCTCAACGCTCCAAGCGTTCGCCCGTGAAAAGAGTGCTTCATAGCGATGAACTGTCCGCCCTTTATGCCCTTGTTAAAGGCGTATTTGCGCGCCACTTTCATCGCGCCCTCAGCGGCTTCTGCGCCTGAATTTGTGAAAAAAACGCGGTTTAAGCCGCAAGCCTTTGCTAAATTTGCCGCTGCGGTTGCGATTTGTTCGTGGTAAAAAAGGTTGCTCGTGTGGATAAGCTTGTCGATTTGCGCTTTTAAGGCGGTGTTGTAGGCTTTGTGAGCGTATCCAAGAGCGCAAACGCCTATGCCGCTGGCAAAGTCCAAATACGCCTTGCCCTTATCATCAAACAAATAAACGCCCTCGCCCCTTTCAAGCACTATGTCGAATTTTTTGTAGGTTTGCACTATGTGTTTTTGCTCTTTGTAGTCCATTTTGTCCCCTAAATTTCGTTTTCTTGCAAGGCTAAGGCTTGATAATGCGCGATTAAAGGCTCGATAATCTCATCAAAGTTGCCATTTTCCATAATGTCATCAAGTTTGTATAAGGTTAAATTTATGCGGTGTTCGCTGATGCGGTTTTGTGGAAAGTTATAAGTGCGGATTCGCTCGCTTCTGTCGCCACTTCCGACTTGGCTTTTGCGCGCTGCGCTTTGTTCAGCTTGCATTTGTCGTTCTTTTAGCTCGTAAAGGCGGGCTTTTAGCACTTTAAGGGCGGCTTCTTTGTTTTTGTGCTGGGATTTGCCGTCTTGATTGACTACGACTATGCCTGTGGGCTTGTGGATAACGCGCACGGCTGAGTCTGTGGTATTAACACTTTGCCCACCGTGTCCGCTAGCCCTCATCACTTGTATGTCTAAATCATTTTCGTTTATCTCAATCTCTATGTCATCAACCTCTGGCATTATCGCCACCGTGATAGCCGAAGTATGCACGCGCCCTTGACTTTCAGTTTCTGGCACGCGTTGCACCCTGTGCGTGCCGCCTTCAAATTTAAGCCGCGAGTAAGCTCCCTCGCCCTTTACAAGCAAGATGATTTCCTTAAAACCACCTACACTGCCTTCGCTTGAACTTACAATTTCGATTTTGTAGCCCTTTATTTCGGCATAACGCGCGTAGGCTTTGACTAAATCGCCCACAAATAAAGCCGCCTCGTCTCCGCCCGTGCCAGCGCGGATTTCAAGAAAGACATTTCGTTCATCGTTGGCGTCCTTTGGTAAAAGCAGGATTTTAAGCTCATCTTCAAGCTGAATTTGAGCGTTTTCAAGGCTTTTAAGCTCTTCTTTGGCAAGCTCGCCCAGCTCACTATCTGCGAGCAAGGCTTTGTTCTCATCTATGCTTTTTAGGGTAAAAAGATAATCCTTTGCTTTTGCAACTATGGGTTCAAGGGACTTTTGCTCTTTTGAGAGTGCTTTCATCTTGGCTAAATCAGCCGTGATGGTGCTGTCGCTTAAAAGGGTGTTTAGCTCGTTGTGGCGAGCTAAAAAGGCTTGGAGCTTGTCTTGGAGCATTTTAAGCGATTTTATTCACTAAAAGAGCGAGCCTTGAAACACGGCGTGCGGCGGTTTGCTTTTTCAAAAAGCCCCGACTCACCATAGCGTGAATGCTTTTGTTGGCGACTTTTAGGGCATCGCTTGCCTTTGTTTTGTCCCCAGCTGTGGCGGCTTCGCGCACGGCTTTGGTGATATTTTTAAGCCTTGTGCGGTAAAAGCGGTTTCGCTCAGTCTTTTTAATCGTTTGTCTTGCGCGTTTTTCAGCGCTTTTGTGATTTGCCATTGTTGTCCTTTTTACTTTGCGTAATAAAAAGCGCATTATAGCAAAGAAAATTTAAATTTTGGTTAAATTTGTTAAATTTATGGCAAAAATTTGTGAATTTAAACTCAATCTTTAAGCAAGGATTTAAAAAATTTAGATAAACTCTCACTTGTCGAACGAATTTTTTCAGTCAAAAACGCACCAAATCAAAGATACAAAATTTTAACTATTTTGGGTTTGGAGTTTAAATTTAAAAGGAAACAACAATGCAAATAGCAGTCATCGGCACAGGTTATGTTGGGTTAGTCGCTGGGGCTTGTTTAGCTGATATGGGCAATGAAGTCATTTGCGTGGATAATGATAAAAACAAACTTGATAAGCTTAAAAAAGGCATTATCCCCATTTATGAACCCGGTTTAGAAGAGCTAGTCAAGGCTAATGTGCAAGAAAACAGACTTTGTTTTTCGAGTGATTTAAAATCCGCTGTTGAGAAGTCATTAGTGTGTTTTATTGCCGTTGGCACGCCACAAAGCGAAGACGGCTCGGCTGATTTGCGCTATGTCTTTGAAGTGGCAAAAAGTATAGCAGGGGCGATGAACGGCTACAAAGTCATCGTAGATAAATCAACTGTGCCTGTTGGCACAGCCCAAGAAGTCGCTAAACTCATCAAAGCGCACACAAAGCACGATTTTGATGTCGTCTCGAACCCTGAATTCTTAAAGCAAGGCGATGCGGTGAATGATTTTTTGTCCCCAGATAGAGTAGTTATAGGCTCTGATTCACCAAAAGCCACACAGATAATGACAGAAATTTACTCGCCATTTTTTAGGACGGGCAATCGTATCATAGTAATGAATGTCAAATCCGCTGAGATGACAAAATACGCCGCAAATTCATTTCTAGCCGTAAAAATCTCTTATGCAAACGAAATCGCAAACCTTTGTGAAAAAGTCGGTGCAGATGCTGAAATGGTGCGTATCGGTATGACGAGTGATTCACGCATAGGCAATAAATTTTTATTTGCTGGACTTGGCTATGGTGGAAGCTGCTTTCCAAAAGATGTCAAAGCCCTTATCAAAACAGGACAAGATAATGCTTGCCCTATGCCCATCATCAGTGCAGCCGATGAGACAAACAAAAGACAAAGGTTGAATTTTATCCACAAAATCACGCAAAGATTTGGCGAGAATTTAGCGGGCAAAACCTTTGCTGTGTGGGGACTAGCCTTTAAACCAAAAACCGATGATATGAGAGAAGCTCCAAGTGTAACTATCATTAACCAACTTTTACAAAAAGGTGCTATAATAAAAGCGTATGACCCAAAAGCTATGGAGAACGCTAAAATGTATTTTAATGAGAGTATCATCTACGCTAAAAATGCTTATGATGCACTTTGTGATGCTGATGCTTTACTGCTTTTAACTGAATGGAACGAATTTCGCCGTCCTGATTTTGACAAGATAAAATCAAGTCTTAAAAACGCCATAATCTTTGACGGACGCAACCAATACGACATAATCAAACTTCAAAAACAAGGCTTTGAGTGTTATCAAGTGGGGAGGAAATAAATGGACATTTATGATAGAATGAAAAATTTATTTCTCAAAAGATAAATGATTGTGGTATTGTTTAGCGACAAACACTAGCCCAACAACCCAAACACCAAAACCATACCGCAAAAACACTTTTGGTGTAAATTTCAGCTTATTTTTTGTCGTTTTGGTTTTTCTCCCATTCTTTGATTTCTTGTATCAAAAGGGCTAAATCAGGCGTGTCATAAAAGTATTTTTGCTCAAAATGAAAATCTTTAAAATCTCCATAAATTTTTTAATGTTATTTTTAGCTAATTGTATTTTTAGATTTTCTATGTATTGAAGTGTATTTGGATTTTTCACACTAAAATGCTTATTTTCAGCACTTGTTGGGTAGTAAAAATACTTTAATGTCCATATTTTCGTTTTTTGACTGCATTTTGTTAAATTTAAGCTCGCTAACGCTAAATCCAAACCAAATTTGTGCTAGAATTTGGGCTAAATTTGAGCTAAAACCAAAAAGGACGCCTATGCTTTTGACAAATCCCGTTTTAGTGAGCGTTTTGTTGCTTACTCTGCTGTGTTTGTTTCGTTTCAATGTGCTTTTAAGCCTGCTTGTATCGGCACTTGTAGCAGGACTTTTAAGCGTAAATCCCGCCGACACAAGCCTTTCGCTCATCGACAACCTGCTAGCCACGATGAACACGCTCATAAACGGAATGCAGGGCAATCTCAAAACAAGTCTCAGCTACATTTTGCTCGGTGCCATAGCGGCGGCGATTTCACGCACGAATTTGACGGCATATCTCATCAAAATCGTCTCCAAAGCCCTTTCACAACGCAAATTTGTGCTTTTGCTTTCTATCGCGTTTATTTCGTGTTTTTCGCAAAACCTTGTCCCCATACATATTGCCTTTATCCCTATCTTAATCCCGCCCTTGCTTGTGCTGTTTAACCGCCTAAAAATCGACCGCCGCGCCGTAGCTTGCGCGCTTACCTTTGGACTTACCACGCCTTATATGGTGTTGCCTTTGGGCTTTGGGCTGATTTTCCAAACGATTATACAAGATAATTTGCGTGAAAATGGCATTTTGGTAGGGCTTGATGAAGTAACGCAAACTATGTATTTTGCTGCTATTTGTATGCTTGTGGGGCTGTTTTTGGCGATTTTTGTATTTTATGCAAAACCACGAATTTATCAAGAAAATGAGATAAAAAAGCTGGATTTTGAGAATTTACAAATGACACGCAAAGAGTGGAGCGTGCTGGCTGGGCTTATCGTAACTCTTGTTTTGCAGCTTGTAACGATGAATTTACCTTTATCTGGGTTGCTTGGGTTTTTGGTAATGGTGCTTGGTAGGGGCGTTGAGTGGGGGCGCGTTGATGAGGTGTTTGATGATGGGTTGCGGTTGATGGGCTATATCGCGTTCATAATGATAGTCGCAAGCGGCTATGCAGCGGTGTTAAAGCACAGCGGTGGTATCGATACTCTTGTTGAATCCTTGCTGCCCTTAATGCACGCAAACAGCTTTGCGGCGGTGTTTTTTATGCTTTTCATCGGGCTTATCATCACTATGGGCATAGGCACGAGCTTTGGCACTATCCCCATCATAGCAGCACTCTTTTGTCCTTTGTGCGAGCAGCTGGGCTTTTCAAGCGCGCAAATCATCTTTCTCATCGGTGTAGCGGGCGCGCTAGGAGATGCTGGAAGCGTGGCAAGCGAAACGACACTTGCCACAAGTGCAGGGCTAAATGCCGATAAACAGCACAACCACATAATGGACACCTGCGTGCCGACTTTTTTCGTGTATAATCTGCCTTTGCTGGTGCTTGGTTCGTTGATTACGCTGTGGTTGTGATTGTATGATGACATTAAACGCACGCTTTGGCAAAAACGGGCTAAAATTTGACAGAAATTCAAAAAAATGCAAATTTCAGCTCGAATTTAGTGAGTTTATAGTATGATTATGAGTTATTTAGCTATGTTTTAAAAAGGAAAATTTATGTATAAACTCGCTATCAACCGCCCTATAACGACACTTATGTTTTTTATGGGGCTTATCGTTTTTGGTTTTATTTCAGTTTTTACTATGCCTGTGAATTTATTTCCAAGCGTAAGCATACCGCTTGTTAAGGTAACGGCGGCTGTCAATGGGGATTTAAGCTTTGTGGAAAGTAAAATCACCAAAGAAATCGAAAACGCGCTCAGTGAGATTGACGGCATAAAGAGTATAAATTCAAGCTCTTTTGACAATTTTAGCGTTACTTTCATCGAATTTGAGCTGAGTAAAAATTTAGAAGTGGCGGCAAATGATGTGCGCGATAAAATCGGTGCTTTAAGCCTGCCCGTCAAGCCTAAAATCGAAAAAGTGCCATCTGATAGCGGTGCGAGCATAAGCCTTTTTTTGCAGAGCAAAAACGGCGATAGTTTGGAGCTTATGCGAAGCATTGATGAGAAGTTAAAGCCCTTTTTGCAAAGGGTAAATGGAGTGGGAAATGTCGAGCAAGTAGGCTTTTTAAAGCCACAAATTCGCATAGAGCTTGACCCTGTGAGTTTGAGCAAATACCACTTAAACGCGCTTGATGTCGCAAATATCATCAAAAGCCAAAATTTCAAGCAAGCCTTAGGCGAGCTTGAAAACGCCGAAAGCATTTACATAGTCAAAGGGTATTTTGAAGCAGTGAGCGTGAAAGAACTTGAAAATTTAAGGCTAATGCCCGGCGTCTTTCTCAGCGATGTCGCAAGCATAAAGCAAGGCTATGAGGACAAAAAACAAGTAGCGTTTTTGCAAAATGATGGCGTGCTTTTAGAAATCGGCAAGGTAAGCGGCTACAACGCCCTTAAAATGATACGAAATGTTAAGGCAAATTTAGCCGAATTGCAAAAAATCGCTGGGGACAACATAGAAATCAAAGTTGTCTTTGATAAAAGTCAAAACATAACAAAACACCTTTTGCAAGTCATCAAAGATATGCTGCTTGGCATTGTTTTAACCATCATCATCGTGTTTTTGTTTTTGCGAAACAAAAGCGCCACTTTAATCGCTTCCATAGCCATACCCACTTCCATCATCTCTACCTTTTTTCTCATCGATATGATGGGCTTTGACTTAAACCGCTTAACCTTCATCGCCCTTACTTTAAGCATAGGCATTTTTGTCGATGATGCCATAGTTGTCATCGAAAATATCAGCAAAAAATCCCACGCTATGTCGCCTTTAAAGGCTGCTGCCCAAGGCATACAAGAGATAGGATTTAGCGTTTTAAGCATTAGCGTGGTGCTTTTGTGCGTGTTTGTGCCTATTTCTTATATGGACAGCGTCCCAGGGCTTTTCTTTAACGCACTTGGCATAAGCGTGGCAAGCGGCGTTATAGTGAGCTTTTTGGTTGCCGTCTTTCTCATACCTACGCTTTCAGCTCGCTTTTTAAACGCGACTGAAAGTGCCTTTTGGCATAAAACAGAGCCATTTTACCGAAAGGGCGAGCAGGTGTATCAAAATTTGCTTGCTAAAATTCTAGCAAACAAAACTAAATTCATACTCACAGCCCTTGTAGTCGTGGCATTTTGCGCCTTTTTAGGCTCACGGCTTGGGCTTGATTTTTTGCCTATGGAAGATGATAGCGAATTTCAGGTGCAGCTTGAACACAAAGAAGATGTGAGTTTGGAGGCTATGCAAAAGGTTTCGCTTGACATTTTACAAAAGGTAAAAGCCGATGAAAGCGTGGATTATGCGTATTTGCTTGTGGGTTACACTGATGCAAAAGAGAGCAAAAAGGCTAAAATTTATGTGAAATTAAAGCCTTTGAGTGAGAGAAAATACCGACAAAAAAAGATTGTCGCGCAGTTTAGAGACAAACTTCAAAACGACAAGCTCAAAGTCAAGGTGCTTGAAATCCCTAAATTTGACGGAGCGGGGGTTGATTATCCCGTGCAGTTTTTGGTGCTGGGCGATGATATGAATGAGATTATAAAGGCAAGCGAAAAAGCCAAAGCCATACTTGCAGCAAGCGGCGGCGTGAGTGATATAGACGATAATGGCAACTCCAAAAAAGGCGAAGTGAGCGTGAGTATCAACAGAGAACTTGCTAAAAAGCTCAATGTCAATATCGAGTATATCGCTGGGGTTTTGGGGTATAGTTTCGGGCAGTTAAGCGTTGGCAGTATGGACACGGGCGCGAGTAAAGATGATATAGTGTTAAGTTTTGATAGTAAATTCAAGCAAGACATAGAAGCGCTCAAACGCATACAGATTAAAAGCAATGACGGCGTGGTTTTGGAGCTTTCAAGTGTGGTTGATTTTGCCTACAAAGAAGACTTGGGCGTCATCAACCGCTACAACAAAAACCGCAGCATAAAAATCACAGCAAGCAACGACAAACTCTCACTTGGAGCGGTAAAAAGCCTTTTAGAAAGCAAGAGCGGCGAAATTTTGGGCGAAAATTCAAAACTCACTTACTCTTTTTCGGGCTTTATACGAATGCTAGGCGAAACGGTAAGCGGCTTTGCCGTGTCTGTGGCTTTGGGCTTGGTGCTGATATACTTGGTGCTTGCGGCACTTTATGAGAGCTTGATTTTGCCCTTTGTCATAATGATAACTATGCCCCTAGCCTTTGCGGGCGTGTGTTTTGGGCTTTTCATCACGGGCAATAACTTCTCACTTTTCGTGCTAGTGGCGATAATCTTGCTTTTTGGAATGGTTGGCAAAAACGCCATTTTGCTTGTCGATGTGGCTAATCGCAAATGCCACGAGGGTTTAGAGCCTGATGCGGCGCTTTTGGAGGCTGGCAAGGCAAGACTTCGGGCGATTTTGATGACAACCTTTGCGATGATTTTTGCTATGCTGCCTTTGGCTGTGTCGCACGGGGCTGGCTATGAGGGCAACTCGCCTATGGCTGTGGCTGTGATTTTCGGGCTTATCAGCTCCACAGCCCTAACGCTGCTTGTCGTGCCTGCACTCTTTCGCTTCGCGTGGATACTTGATAGCAAATTACGCAAGATTTACGAACGCCAAAAGGTATAAAAGCACGCAAATTTAGCCTTTGCGCCCTTGCAAAAGGCTAAATTTATGATGAAAACGGCTTTTTGATTTTAATGTAAATTGCGCTTAAAATGATGATGAAAAGCACGATGATAATGAGAATTTCGTGCAAATACTCTTTGACGAGCGCTTCATTTTCGCCCACAAAATACCCCAAAGCTACCAAAATGCTTACCCACAGCGCACTGCCAAGTGCGGTAAAAGCCACAAAACGCGCTAAATTCATACGCACCAAGCCAGCGGGCATTGAGATATACTGACGAATGCCGGGCAAAAGCCTACAAGTAAAGGTAGAAAACTCGCCGTGTTTGTTGAAAAAGGCTTCAAATTTAGCGAATTTTTGCTCGTTTATGCCTACGAATTTGCCCCATTTTAACACGAAAGCGCGTCCCCAAAAATAGCAAAGGTAGTAGTTTATCAGCGCGCTGCG
>OBCH01000146.1_pt1 | contig 18480 bp, 27 predicted proteins | sample 1495941 | NCBI WGS metagenome assembly OBCH01 (sample SAMN03418276, study PRJEB22391) | human gut metagenome | biome: human-gut; feature: organic feature; material: feces | host: Homo sapiens | place: Tanzania | collected 2013-01
CATTTTAAATCCAAGCCAAAACACAAATTCCACTCAAAACCAAACCGCCATAATGCTGAATTTATAGATTTGTAAAGCTAAAACTAAATTTATAAGGCTGGTAAAATTCAGCCTACAAAAGCTAAATTTATCAGCCCTAAATGCGATAACAGCCGTAAATTCGCCCAAACGCCATCGGCGAATTTACAAGCCTACCGCGCTTAAAGTTTGGTATTTGTTCATATAAATTTGCGCTTCGATTTTACGCATAGTATCAAGTGCCACTTGCACGACAATCAGCACAGAAGTGCCACCAAAGTAAAACGGCACGCCCATTAGCTTTACCAAAACCCAAGGCAAAGTCGCCACAAGCCCCAAGTAAATCGAACCTGAAAGCGTAAGGCGAGAAGCCACTTCGCTCAAATACAAGCTCGTGCCTTCGCCTGGGCGAATGCCCGGTATAAAGCCGCCTTGTTTTTTGAGATTTTCGGCTATGTCTTTGGAGTTAAAGACGATAGAAGCGTAAAAATAAGCAAAGAAAATCACAAACAAAAAGGTTAGTAGGTTAAACAAATAGCCCTCAGGGTTGAGATAATCGTTGATTTTACGCACATACTCGTTCGTGCTTGCCTGCAAAATAGTCGCTGGAAACATCAAAATCGCACTCGCAAAGATAGGCGGGATAACGCCGCTTAAATTTATCTTTATGGGTATGTAGTTCATAATGCGTTTGTTTTGGTTTTGCATCACAACCTTGCGCGAGTAAGAAATAGGCACGCGCCGCTCACCAAGCTCCACAAAGATAATCGCCCCGATAGTAAGCAAGATGATGAGTAAAATCGCAAAGGCGGTTAAGAAATTCATCTCGCCTGTGTTGATTAAATCCACCGTGCCGCCTATCGCCGCTGGTATGCCGCTCACAATGCCCGCAAAGATGATGAGCGAAATGCCGTTGCCAACGCCGCGTTGCGTGATTTGCTCGCCAAGCCACATTAAAAGCATAGTGCCTGCAAGCATTGAAATAGCGGAGAGAAAGACAAATAAATTCATATCATTTATCATTATCGCGCCCTGCCCGCTTTGTGAGTGCAAGCCGCCAAGCCCTATGCTGACACCTATACTTTGTATGAGCGTGATGAAAATCGTGGCGTAGCGGATAATCTGCATATATTTTTGCATTCCGTCTCGTTCTTTTTTCATCTTGCCTATGTTTGGGAAAGTGGCTGCTAAAAGCTCCATAATAATGCTCGCGGTGATATAAGGCATAACGCCAAGGCTGATGATAGAAAAGCGCTCAGCCGCCCCACCGCTAAACATATTGAAAAGTCCAAGCGCGTTGTTTGAATTTTGGTTGAAAAAATCCGTAATCACAGCTGAATTTACGCCCGGCACAGGCACAAAGGCAAGTATGCGGTAGGCAAACAAAAACGCCAAAGTGATAAGGATTTTGTTGGTTAGGGTTTTGTTCATTTACTATCGCTTTCTTTTTTAGCTTTGGTGCTGGCTGGTTTTGCGGCTTTTGTCGCTGGGGCAGCCTTTTTAGCGGCTGGCTTTTGAGCTGGGGCTTTTGTGCCTTTTTCAGCCTTTGCACTTTTTTCTGTTTTTGGGCTTTGAGCTTTTTCAGTTTTTACGCTTTTTTCAGCTTTTGCGCCTGAATTTTCGCTCTTTGAAGCTGTGTTTGGCTTTTTGTCAAGCTTTGGTGCGCTTAGCTTTGCGCTTTTAGCTGAATTTGTGGCTTTTTTAGCTGAATTTTCGCCCTTGCTGGTGCTTATGTTTTTGTCTTTAATCTTGCTCGCAAGCTCTTTCGCGCCCGCACCGATGAGTTTGATTTTTTTAACAGACTTTGGAAATTTATGCACGCCTTTAATGCTTTCAAAGCTGATTTCAGCAAGCTCTAAAATGCCTTTTACCTTTTCGACATTTATGGCGTAGGCTTTTTCAAATTTTGAAGTAAAGCCGACCTTTGGCAAACGCCTTTGTAGTGGCTGTTGTCCGCCCTCAAACCAGCCCCTTGCGTGCGGTTTGTCCCTTGCCGCCTTTGGTAGCCGTCTTTCCCATACCGCTACCTTGTCCGCGCCCTATTCTTTTGGTTTTGTGTGTGGAATTTGCTGCTTTTTGTAAATTCATCGTCTATCCTTTAACATAGTAAGTGCCTTGATAGTCGCGCGCACGACATTTGCGGAGTTGTTTGAGCCTAAGGACTTTGTCAAAATGTCCTTAATGCCCGCAAGCTCCATTATAGGACGAGTTGAACCGCCCGCGATAACGCCCGTTCCCTCGCTGGCTGGTTTGAGTAAAATTCGGCTAGAATTAAATTTCACCTCAACATCGTGTGCGATGGTAGAGCCTTTGGTTTTCACCTCGATGATATTTTTGAAAGCATCATCAACGCCCTTGCGAATGGCATCTGGCACTTCTTTTGCCTTGCCATAGCCTATGCCTACAAGCCCTTTTTTGTTGCCCACAACCACAAGTGCGGTGAAACGAAAGCGGCGTCCGCCTTTGACGACCTTAGTTACTCTGCCTATATCGACAATGATTTCTTCAAATTCTTCTCTATTATAGCTTTGCATTCTTGCTCCCTTATAGCTTTATGCCGTTTTGGCGTAAAGAGTTGGCTAGCTCAGCCACTACGCCGTGATACAAATACCCATTTCTGTCAAACACTGCATTTTCAAGCTTTTTTGCCTTTAAAAGCTTAGCAAATTCAGCACCGATTGCCTTTGCACCCTCTTTGTTTGCCTTAACGCCAAATTTTTTGCCATCAATGCTCGCCAAAGTGTGCGCCTTGCTATCATCAATAGCTTGCACATACAAAGTGCGGTTTGACTTAAACACAGAAATTCTCGGCAAAACCGCTGTGCCTGAAATGTTTGCGCGAATGCGTTTTTTTCTCTTTACGCGTAAAGCGAGTTTTCTTTTTAATACCTTTGCTGTCATCTTTCACACCTTATTTTTTAGAAGTCTTGCCCGCTTTGCGGATAATGCGCTCGTCTATGTATTTCACGCCCTTGCCTTTGTATGGCTCTGGCGGACGGAATTCCCTAATCTGCGCCGCTACTTGTCCTACGACTTGCTTGTCGCTGCCCTTGATGATGATGACAGTGTTTTTATCCACCGCGATTTCTATGCCCTCAGGTATGGCGTAGTTTATAGGGTGCGAAAAGCCAAGTGAAAGTTCTAGCACCTTGCCTTTAAGGGCGGCTTTGTAGCCCACGCCGTTGATTTCAAGCGTTTTGCTAAAACCTTGCGTAAGCCCTACTACTACATTGTTAGCAAGTGCGCGGTAAGTTCCCCAATACGCCCTACTTTGCCTGTCATCGCCCTTTGGCGAAAATACGATAGCATTGTCCTTTATCTCAACACCCACATTTGCTTTGGTGTCAAGCTCTTTGGCGAGATTGCCCTTTTTGAATTTGAGCAAATTGCCCTCTATTTTTACCTCTACTCCGCTTGGAATAGCCACTGGTTGTTTGCCTATACGAGACATTTTTTTATCCTTTTTATTTGTCTATGGTATCACTACCAAATGCCATAAAAAGCCGATTTTACCAAATCGTGCATAAAATTTCGCCACCGACTCCTACCTTGTAGGCTTCATCGTTTGGCAAAACACCTTTGCTTGTGCTGACAACTATCGTGCCATAGCCGTTTTTAAAGCGTTTAATCTCATCTTTGCCCTTATACACACGGCGTCCGGGCTTAGAAATCCTTTTTAGCTCGTTTATCACGCATTTACCTTGCTCATCATAACGCAAGACAACGCTAATGAATTTCTTTTTGTCCTCTTCGATGACATTAAAGCTTTCTATATAACCCTTGCTTTCAAAGATAGCCACAAGTGCTTCTACAACTTTTGAGTGCAAGAGTTTTGTGCTTTCAAGTCGTCTCATACCCGCGTTTCGTATGCGAGAAAGTGAGTCTGAAATTATGTCGTTCATCATCTTTTATCCTTCACCAGCTTGCTTTTTTAAGTCCGGGGATTAAGCCCTCGTTTGCCATTTTACGCAAACACACACGGCAAATGCCAAAGTCTCTATACACTGAATGCGCCCTACCACAAATTTGACACCTTGTATAAGCTCGTGCGCTGAATTTAGCCTTGCGCGCTGCCTTTGCTATCATTGATTTTTTAGCCATTTTGTCGTCCTTTTGCGAATGGCACGCCGATGAGTTCAAGCAGTCTTTGTGCCTCTTTGTCTGAATTTGCCGTAGTTACGATAGAAATGTTCATTCCGTGTGTCCTTAAAATTTTATCATACTCAACCTCTGGAAACATAAGCTGTTCATCAAGCCCGAAGTTGTAGTTTCCTCGTCCATCAAAGCCATCACGGCTAAGCCCGCGAAAGTCTTTCACGCGTGGCAGGGCAACTGAGATGAGTTTATCCAAAAAGATAAACATATTGTTTTTTCTCAAAGTTACCATAACGCCCACAGGAAAGCCATCACGCACCTTAAAGCTCGCTACTGATTTTTTAGCCTTTGTGATGACAGCCTTTTGTCCTGCGATGAGTGAAATCGTATCGGCGACATTTTGCAAAACCTTTGTATCCTTTGCAAGCTCGCCAGCACCCACGCTGATGACGACTTTTTCAATGCACGGCACGAGCATAGGATTTTTAAAGCCAAATTCCTTGCTGAGTGCGGCTTTGATTTCTTTGTTGTATCGTTCTTTTAATCTTACCATAACTTACACCTTTGCCACATTTGAAATGTCCATAGGCATTTCTTTGTTGATAAAGCCACCATTTGGAATTTTATCGCTTGGTTTTACCGCTTTTTTAGCGACCTTGCAACCCTCGACAATAACCTTGCCCGTTTTTGGAAAGACAGCCAAAACCTTGCCCGTCTTGCCCTTGTCGTTGCCTGCGATAACCTTTACTTCATCGTTTTTCTTAATTTTTCTTTTCATCACAATACCTCCGGTGCGAGTGAGACGATTTTCATAAAATTCGCATATCTCACTTCACGCCCCACAGGACCAAAGATACGCGTGCCTATGGGTTCTTTTTTGTTATCAAGGATAACAGCAGCATTTTCGTCAAAGCGAATGAGCGAGCCATTATCGCGGTGAATTTCTTTTTTGGTTCGCACGATGACGGCTTTTACTACTTGTCCTTTTTTTACCTTGCCATTTGGCAAAGCCTTTTTCACAGATGCTACGATGACATCGCCTATGGACGCATAACGCCTTTTGCTGCCTCCTAGCACCTTAATGCACATCAACTCTTTTGCTCCGCTGTTATCAGCGACTGCAAGTCTTGTAAAACTTTGTATCATCACTCAACTCCTGTGGCAAGCACCGCTTTTAAGCGAAAGGATTTTCGTTTAGAAATCGGTCTGCACTCCACAGCAACTATGGTGTCGCCGATTTTGGCGGTGTTTTTTTCATCGTGGATAAGGTATTTTTTAAAGCGTTTGACTATTTTGCGGTATCTTGGATGAACGACCTTGCGCTCCACCAAAACACTAGCGGTTTTATCGCCGCTTTTTTGCACAACAACGCCTTGAATTTCTCTTTTAAATGTCATTGTTTATCCTTGTTTAAAGCGTTTATCGCCGTGTTTATGCGAGCTATGTTTTTACGAACCTGCCCTATTTCTTTGGGGTTTGTAAGCTGCATAGTTTTGAGCTTTTGTTTCTTTTCAAACAAAAGCAACTTCTCATCTTTTAGCATTTTGCTAAGCTCTGTGGCTGTTTTGTCTTTAAGCTCAGTATATTTCATTTTGACTCTCTCTTGTTATGAATTTACTCTTAAAGGGCAACTTGTGCATAGCAAGGCTCAACGCCTGACGCGCCATAGCCTCATCAACACCTGTCATTTCAAACAAAATTCTGCCCGGCTTAATGTTCATCACCCATTCTTCAACTCCGCCTTTACCCTTACCCATACGAGTTTCAAGCGGTTTTTTAGTCAGTGGCTTGTCAGGGAAAACGCGTATCCAAGTCTTGCCTTGCCTTTTGACAAAGCGAGTTAAAGCGATACGAGCAGCTTCAATCTGCCTAGAATTCACACGCCCAGCCTCCACAGCCTTTAAAGCAAAATCGCCAAAGCTGAATTCAGTGCCTTTTGACGCATAGCCGCGGTTGCGACCCTTCATTTGCTTGCGGTATTTGGTTCTTTTTGGCATTAACATTATTTGCTCCTTCTTGTGCGTCTAGGTTTTTTAGGCGCATCTTCGCTCTCGCTTTTGTCATTTTGCACGCCTTTTTGCAAAATTTCGCCCTTAAATATCCACACCTTAACGCCTATATTTCCATAAGTGGTGCGCGCTTCGGCAAAGCCATAATCAATCCTTGCGCGCAAGGTATGAAGTGGCACGCGCCCCTCTAAATACCACTCAGTTCTTGCCATTTCAGCACCGCCCAAACGCCCAGCAACGCAGACTTTTATGCCCTTCGCGCCTGCTTTTTGTGCGCCTTGAATGACCTTTTTCATCGCACGGCGAAAGGCTATACGCTTTTCAAGCTGAGTAGCCACGCTTTCAGCGGCAAGCTGAGCCGATGCGCCCGCTTTTCGCTCTTCTTTTATATTTATGGTAATGTCCTTGTTGATGAGCTTCATCAGCTCATTTTTAAGCACATCAACATCAGAGCCTTTTTTGCCGATGATAATCCCTGGACGAGCCGCTACCACAGTAACGCGCAACTTTTTGGCTGTCCTTTCGACTAAAATTTGAGAAATGCCCGCATAATAAAGCTTTCTTTTTAAAAAGGCGCGAATTTTATAATCCTCGCCTATGTTTTCGGGCAAATTTGCCTTAGTGGGAAACCACCTTGACTCCCAATTTCTGTTGATACCGAGTCTTAAACCGATTGGATTTACTTTTTGTCCCATATTTAGCTTTCCTTTTTCGTTTGGCTTTTTTGAGCTGGCTTTTTAGCTGAATTTGCCGTGCTTTGGCTCTTTTTGGCTGGGGCTTTTTCAGCTTTTTTGGCTTCGCTTGTTGTGGCTTTGTTTGTAGCCTTTGTTGAATTTTTTACGCCTTGCTTTGGCTTTGTGTCGCCTTGTGCTGAATTTGCCACCGCTTTGCTTTCAGGTTTTTTTGGCTTTGCGCTTGCTTTGGCTGGCTTTTGCAAATTCGCCTTTTCATCAGCCTTACCCACGACAACTAAAATGTGTGAAGTAGGCTTTCTTATGCGACTTGCACTACCCCTAGCACGCGGTTGAAAGCGTTTTAAAACCCCGCCCGCATCGACACGGCAACTTAAAACCTCGACTTCATTTGCCTCAAAGCCTCCATTTGCCACTGCTGATGAAATCGCATTAGCGATATATCTTGCGCCCTTATTTGGCATAAATTTCAAGCTCGCCATAGCAAGTTCAGCGTTCATACCTTGAATTTCCCTTGCGATGAGCCTTGCCTTTGTAGGCGATAATCTTATAAATTTAATCAATGCTCTACTCATATCTAGCCTTTACTTACCGATTTTCTTTTGCACAGAGCCTTTATGCCCTTTGAAAGTGCGTGTTGGGGCGAATTCGCCAAGCTTGTAGCCTATGTGGTTTTCAGTTACATACACAGGAATAAAGCTCTTGCCATTATGCACATTAAAGGTAAGCCCTATCATATCAGGCACTATGGTGCTTCGGCGACTCCAAGTTTTTATCGGTTTGTTGTCATTTGCTTTTTTTGCGTTGATGACTTTTTTCATCACGCTTTCATCGACAAAAGGACCTTTTTTCAATGACCTAGCCATTTTATTTTCCCTTTCTTCTTGAAATGATTAGCTTATCACTTGCCTTTTTGCGGCGAGTTTTAAAGCCTTTGGTTGGTTTGCCCCAAGGCGTTACAGGGTGGCGACCTGAATTCTTTTTACCCTCGCCACCGCCGTGTGGGTGATCAACAGGGTTCATCGCCGAACCACGAGTTTGTGGGCGAATTCCGCGGTAGCGGTTTCGTCCAGCCTTGCCTATGGTAACATTTGCCCATTCTTCGTTGCCTACTTCGCCGATACTTGCCATACATTCGGCTAAAACCTGTCTCATCTCACCGCTTGCAAGGCGCAAGATGACATATTTTTCTTCCTTACCCATAAGCTGAGCGTAAGCCCCAGCCGAGCGAATCATCTGTCCGCCCTTGCCCGGTTTAAGCTCGACATTATGAACTATCGTTCCTACGGGGATATTTTTAAGCTTCATCGCATTGCCCGGCTTTATATCAAGCCCACTTTCAGCTGCGGCAACTATGTCGCCGACATTTAAGCCTTTTGCGCCGAGTATATAGCGTTTATCGCCGTCTTTGTAAGCGATGAGTGCTATGCGACAAGTGCGGTAAGGATCATACTCTATGGCTACAACCCTACCTTCAACGCCAAATTTACGGCGTTTAAAGTCAATAACCCTGTAAAGTCTCTTTGCCCCAGCTTGTTTGTGGCGACTTGTGATACGCCCATAGCTGTTGCGCCCAGCACTTGAACTTAATTTCACAAGCAAAGAACGCACGCTTGGCTTTGCGGTAATGTCATCAGAGCTTAACCCTGTGATATAACGCCTACTTGGGGTGTATGGTTTATATGTTTTTATCGCCATTTTACGCCTCCATATTTCCTAAGCTTGCGCCCTCTGGCAGCTTAACATAGAATTTTTTGTAATCATTTCTCACGCCCAAACGCCCGCGAAATCTCTTCACCTTGCCATTCACGCGTAAAGAATTTATGCTTTGAGCATTTACACCAAAATACTCTTTCAGCACGGCTTTAAGGCTGTTTTTCGTCATCTTTGGCGAAGTTTGTATCACTACTATGCCTTTTTCTTGCAAATTCAAACTCTTTTCGGTGTAGAGTATAGTTTTTATATCAGTAATGTCCGCCATTTTAACCCTTTATGATTGATTCGTAAGCCGATTTTTCGATAATCACGGCGTTAAAAACGCTGATTAAGTAAGCATTGACTTCGCTTATATCGACTACATAGCAATGTGCTAAATTTCTAAACGCTAAAAGCGTTTTTTCATCGAGCAAGTCCTTGACGATTAAAGCGTCTTTTAGGGCAAGCTTTTTGATGATAGCGTTTGCGTCCTTTGTTTTACCACTTTCTACACTAAGGCTAGGCACGATGAAAAGGGCATTTGCCTTTGCTTTATCCATCAAAGCGCGCTCAAAAGCAAGTCTTTTTTGCTTTTTATTGACTTTTTGGAAATAGTTTCGGTTGTTTTTAGGACCAAAGGCTACACCACCGCCTACCCAAACATTTGTCCTTGTCGAGCCAGCTCTTGCTCCGCCACGCCCCTTTTGTCTCCAAGGCTTTTTGCCACCGCCACTTACTTCACTGCGGTTTTTGGTGTGGGCTGTGTTGGCGCGAAGTGCTGCCATATAGGATTTGACATACAAGTAAAGGTTGTGCGGATTGATTTTGTCAAATTCCGCTGGCAAAGCACTTTCGCTTGCTTTTTCAAATTTATCGTTTAAAACTATGGCTTTACTCATTTTGCTATCCTTATCTTGCCAAATGCGCCGTTGTATCCGGGAACCGCACCTTTTAGCACAAGAATTTTGTTGCTCTCATCATAAGAAACAAGCTCATTTTTCACGCTCACTAGGACATTTCCAAAGTGTCCAGCCATTTTCATACCCGGTTGCACGCGACCTGGCCACTCTCTGTTACCGATAGAGCCGTGTCTTCTGTGAAAACGAGAGCCGTGAGACTTTGGACCGCCACCAAAGCCGTGCCTTTTCATCACGCCGCTGTAACCGCGTCCTTTTGAATTAAAGCTCACTTTGAGAATTTTAGCCTCTTTTAAAGGGCTTTCATCTATGTCGCCTGCTTGTTCGTTTTTTACCTCTAAACTTGCAAAGCGGTTAAATTCAGCCGAAAGGTTAAATTTCTTTTGCTGTCCTGCTATACATTTGTTTTTTGCCTTGCCCTTAATGTAAGCTACAAGCGCCTTGCCGTCCTTTACCTCGCACACTTTGGTGCTGACAAGTCGCAAAAGCGTAACAGCAAAGCTAGGATTAGCGATAGTTCTGCTCATTCCTATCTTTTCAACTATATATTCCATAACTTCTCCCTTATTTGCCCATAGCTCTAACTTCTACGCTCACTTCTGGGGCTAAGTCAAGCTTTGTCAAACTATCCACTGTGTCAGGCGTGGCTGCTACTATATCAAGCATTCTTGTGTGAATTCTCATCTCAAACTGCTCTCTTGAATCCTTGTTGATATGTGGCGAACGCAAGACGGTGTAGCGTTTAATGTGCGTTGGCAAAGGCACAGGTCCTCTTATATCAGCACCCGTTCGCTTGACAGCCTCGACTATGGCTGCAACTGTTCTATCTAAAACTCGGTGGTCATAAGCTTTGAGCTTTAACCTTATCCTTTCCATAACTTTTCCTTTACAAAGAACTTGTTAGACAATGCTAACGAAAAAATAAAATGTGATTGTAGTAAAAAGCGGATTTAATGTCAAGTTTTTTTCGAGAATTTTTTAAATTTTTTCCTTTTAAAAAGGATAAAAATGAAATTTACGCGGAGAAAATTCACGCCAAATCAACCCACAACGCCGAATTTAAGCTCCCCTTAAATTTAAAACCCGCTCAAACGCACTATGTCGTTGTAAGTGGCAAATATCATCAAGCTCAAAAGCAACGCCATACCGCCGTAGCTTAGATACTCAAAGGCTTTTGGCGGCACTTTGCGCCTAAAAATCAGCTCGTAAAGGTTAAAGGCGATATGCCCACCATCAAGCACAGGAATGGGCAGCAGGTTCAAAACGCCTAAATTTATGGAGATGAGAGCGGTTATGAGCAGCACCACGACAAGCCCGCGCTCTGTGGCTTTGCTCGTAATGTCCGTCATCATAATCACTCCGCCTAAATTTTTAGAGTCAATCTCCCCTGTGATGAGCTTTGCCAGCCCTTTGACGATGAGCAAAGAGCTATCTACGCTTTGATAAAAGGCATACGAAAGGCTTTCAAAGCCCTTGTGATAGACTTTCACGCGCTCGCCATTTGGGCTGATACCGATGAGTGGCTTTTCTATCTCTTGCATAAAATCATTATAACCCTTGCCAAGCTGCGGCGTGAGCGTGATTTGCAGCACTTGCTCGCCCCGCTTTATGCTTAAAAGCAAAGGTTCGGCGCGAACTTGTTTTGAGATTTCTTCAAAACTTTGAATTTGCACGCCATTTATGGCTAAAATTTTATCTCCGCTTTGCAAATTCGCACTTTGAGCGGCTGAATTTGGTGCTATTTCCCCAACTACCGCAGCAAGCTTGCTCTCGCCCAAAAAAGCGATAACGATATAAAGCAAAAACGCTAAAATTATGTTAAAAAAAGGTCCAGCAAAAAGGATAATCATCTTTTGAGCGGGGTGCAGTAGGCTGTAAGAGCCTTGTTCTAGCACTTCTGCGCTAGGATTTAAGTCATCTTGCCCTTTTAAGCGCACATAGCCGCCAAGTGGCAAGGCTGAGAGTCTATAACTCGTGCCTTTGAACTCTTTTTGCCACAAAGCCTGCCCAAACCCCACGCTAAACACTTCCACCTTGACTTTGAGCCATTTTGCCGCCAAAAAATGCCCCAGCTCGTGAAAAAAGATGAGAAAGGATATGACAAGCAAGGTTACAAAGAAACTTGCGTTATAAAACCACACGCCAACGCCGATGATAGCGAGCAAGATGAGCAATGATTTCATTTAGAGTCCTTTTTTTATGTGCTTTTGGTATTTCACAATGTATTCAAAGCCCGAGTAAATCGTAAGCACAAAGGCGATGAGTAAGAAAATCGTATCCAAATACAGCCCAAAGTCCCAGCGCATAATGAGAAAAATCACAGCGATGATTTGAAACGCCGTTTTGAGCTTGCCCGCAAAAGACGCACTTAAATCCAAACGCTCACTCGCCATTATCACGCGAAAGCCTGTGATGAAAAATTCACGCACTAAGATAAGATAAATCGTCCAAATCTCTATGAGATAGATAGTTTCATTTTGCACGCTCACATTTACGGCACTTTCGCGCAATAAAAGCCCCAAAAATGCCCCAAGCATAAGCATTTTGTCAGCCAAAGGGTCTAAAATCGCCCCAAGTTTCGTCTTTTGCCCCCAAGCGCGCGCTATGTAGCCGTCAAAAAAGTCAGTCAAAGCCGCTATACCAAAGGCAAGAGCGGCAAAATAATCCACCCAGCTTTGATGAAGCCCCGTAAATTCAAAGCTCAGCAAAAAAAACAGCACAGGCGCAAGCACTATGCGACAGCAAGCGAGTATGTTTGGTAAATTCATCATTTCACACCATTTATCAAGCTTTTTTCAAGGTATTTTAGCACTTTGCGCTTTTTCAAGTGAAATTCGCCTTGAATTTTTGCAAAATCATAGCTAAAAAAGTCAAATTTTAGGTTAAAACAACGCACAAAATTCAAAAATTTAAGTTATTTCACTCTTTTTTCGGTATAAACCCTTCGGCGAATTTGTATTTTTCTCTATTTTGTATGTATAAAAAGCCTATAATGCTAAAAATCACCGCCCCTAAAAAATTCACAAACAAATCCTTCATCGTGTCTATCAAGCCTATGTCTAAGTAGCCGTTTTCTATTGTCGTTACCGAACCGTCTTTTGAGTAAATTTGCGTTTTTACGATATCTTTCACCCTAACAGGCGCGTTTTCGTTGTTTGCATTCAGCGCTACTGATGAGACTTGCGTGATGATTCTGTCCTTTTGCATATCGGTTTTAGCGACATTGTCCGCTCCAAATTCAAAAAACTCCCACAACACGCCTATCGTCATCGAAAAACAAAACGCCACAAGAGCCACATACAAGGGCGAGAGTTTGAATTTGTGGCTGTTTTGATTCAGCAAATCCACGAGCGAAAAGCCGATTCCTGCGCACAAAAAGCCGTTTAAAGTGTGTAGCATCGTGTCCCAAAAAGGCAAAATGCCGTAAAAATTGTTTATCTCGCCTAATATCGCAGTTGCGTAAATAAAAAGATATATAATCGCTTCAAGCAGACTTGGAATGCCGATTTTAAATTTTTCAGAAATTATCGTTGGCAGTGTAAATAAAACAAGCGCGAGCATACACATAAGCACATTTGAGATATTGCCGAGTATGATTTGAAACACCATACTTATGATGACTAGCAGCCTTAACGCTAGATAAATGGCGATTGACTTTTTGTTGGTTTCTTTATACTTTTTACGCATTGCGCTTGAAAACTTTTGCATAGGCTTTCCTTGTGTTTGTTGCTAGGCATTGTAGCGCATTTTGTTAAACGGCTTTTTGTTTAAGGCGCGATTTGTCTCATCGCAAAACTCACTACAATCAAGCATTTTTAAAAAGCTGATTATGCGTGCCAAGTCGGGCAAGTTTGAGCGTGTCGCTTTCGATTTTATAGATAACGAGTTTGTCTCCATCTATGTGAAACTCCCTAAATCCCTGCCACTCACCCTTTAAGTCGTGGTCTCTTGCCTCTTGTGGTAGGACTTTGCCACTGCTGATTAAAGCTAAATAATCCACCAAGCATTGAAATTCTTTGTCGCTCATCTTAGCGTTTCGCAAGTCCTTGACAAATGCTTTTTGTCTGTTTAACTCGAACGCCATTAAATCACACCCTTTTCGCGCTCATTTATGAGCTGTTCGAGTGTGAATTTTTCCATATTCACGCCGTTTTCAATGTCTCTTAACACCGCAGCTGTTTCCTCATTTGGCACATATTCTGGCTCGTCCGCCACGATTTCAAAGGGTATGCGCCTTTGACGAATCACCTGTGCGGCGAAGAGTTTAAAGGCTGATGCTATGTCAAGTCCCATAGTTTTGAGCGTTTGCTCCAACTTTTGCTTTTCGCCGCTGTCTATGCGAAATTGTATCAGTGCATTCATTTTCTATCCTTTTGTTGAATTTTGCTTGCAAAGTATAGCACAAAAAAAACAAATTCGACAAGAAAATTTAAAAATGACTCTTTTTAAAGTATTGATTTGTGTAAATGCAAAATGTTATCCCAAAATCCCCCACAAAACCCAAAAAAATTCCAAAACCCAAACAAAGCCCCAAAAAATTTCGCAAAAACACAAAATCCCCCCAGCCTGTATTTTCAGTGCTTTGAGGCACTTTTTTGCTTTATTTTGGGCGTGGGCTTGAAAAAAATTTGCAAATTTTTTCCGCAAAAGATATTTTTTGTGCTACAATTTCATTTGTATTTGAATTTGCTTGGCAAACGAATGGTAAATTTGGAACGGAATTTGCTATAAGACTTTTGCGACAAGCAAAAAGCGAGTCAGCACGGCGAAAAAGCCAGCTCAAAAGTGCGCTCACAAGAGCCACGAAAGCAAGCCAGCGAGCGAGCAAGTCGCAAAAAGCAGTTGCGAAAAGATTTCGCCAACCTGCAAGCCTTTATACTTTACATTTGCGAGCCAAAAAGCCCGCTCAAAAGCCGAGCAGTCAGCAAGGCGAGCAAGGCAAGCGAGCCAAAAAGCCCGCAAATGTAAAGTCATTAGGACTTGCAAATTTTTAGAAAGGACACACGATGAAAAGACTACTTCTCATCATCACACTCGTGCTTTTTAGCGCAGGTTTCATCAGCGAAGCCTTTGCCGCACCAGCGCGAGGGACTGCGACCAAAAGAGTCGCCAAAAAGGCTACCACAGCCAAAAAAAGAGCTGCTACCAAAAAGGTAGCCAAAAAGCCGCTCATTCAGCGCGCACCAGCAGAAGAAGCAGTGAGCAAACTCACTGAATTCCAGCAAGATTTCCAAGCCAGCCAAGCGAAAAAGCGTGGCAAAGAGCAGCAGTTAGGGCTTATGCCTAGTGAGATAAACATTCTCAACCACAATGTCTTCCACGCCGATGCCGCCGCCATTCGCGGTGCGAGAGAGACAGAGCAAGCCTTGCGCTACCTGCCTTTCGTTACCGTCATCAACACAGCGGGCTTTGGCTACAACTTCGACATTCGCGGACAAGGGCGTTTAAGCTCCAACGGCGTGAAAATGTTTATCAACGGCGTTCCCGTTACGCCTGTGGATAGCTACTTTCAGCCTATGCCCATCCACACCCTTATCCCAAGCAACATTCAAGAGATAGAAGTCTTCCCCGGTAGCGGTGCAGTGCTTTACGGCTCAGGCACCAAAGGCGGCACGATAAATATCATCACAAGTAAGCGCCAAAACCCTTACTTCCTAGTAGGCGGCGGCTATGTCAATACCACAGCGAGCAAGGGCAACAGCTTCAACGCCTTTGCGCAAGCGGCTGAGAATTTAGGGCGCGATTTAAAAGTCAATGCAGCCCTTGCCGCTAGCGTTTTAGGCGGACCGCGCACTGATGACAGCTCACTTGCCGCACAAGCCACACTCGGGGCTGAGTATAAAATGGGCGTAGGACAAGCCATCAGCTTTGACGCTGATGCTTACTATGGCAAGGTAAAAACCACTCCCTACAACTCGCTTTTGGACTTTAACAACATAAACGAATTTATGCGCAGCACGCTTTCTTTGCCACTTAAATCACTCGGCGTAGAAAACCCGCAAGCACCTTATGAGGAAAACCGCTATAAGTGTCTAGCAGGTGAGAGCGGTTGCGCCTTTGGCACAAACGATTTCGAGCCGACAGATGAGGACAGAGCGACTCCGGGCTATGGCACCATAGACACGACTCAAATCCGCGCCACAGCGAAAATCAACTATTTCAGCCAGCTTGCCCGCAGACTTGAATTCAACGCCGCAGGCTTTGCGGACTTTGACAGCAAAAAATATAACGAACACAAAATGAACACTCCATTTTTCGTGCTTGGTTATGTCGACCCCAAAGATAAAAACTATGGACCAAACGGAGAGCCTTTAAACGCACTCAAAGCGGACGGCACACGCACGCCTACACACTGGAACAAAGGCTACAACTGGTTTTTACCCCGCCCAACTCACCCTTGGAGAACGGGAGAATTTGCCGTCAATCAACAAGGCGTTACCTTAAATGAAGCTGATTTAATCGGTGCAGAAGGACCCTTATTTAAAAGCTACACCGATATGCAAGGCAATGTCATCGAAGCAGACGGCGAGCGTGCAGACTGGCAGTTCATCGACCAAAGCGGTTCTAAATTTGATGAGTATAAATTCGGTGTCAAACCACGCATCGACTGGCGACACCAAAACGGCTTGTTTGTCTTTGGTATTGATTTAGCGTATGAAATGAGCAAACGCAACTCAAAGACTTATTTAAGGCAAGCCATTATGGACGGCTCTGCGACTGGCGGTGTAGCAGGCTATAACAACGGCTCAACCGACACCGCACTTCGCTATGGCTCGGCTGGCTTTTCAAGCCTTATGGCAAATATCGAGGACAAAACCGACATCAATGTCCTTACCACAGGCATATATTTCTTAGAGCGTTACGATATGAGCCGTGAGTTATCACTTGGCTTAGGCGCACGCTATGAGATGAAAAACTACAATGTCAAAATCAAAGATAGCTTTGAGGGCAAAAAACTTACCTTTAAAGATACAAACAATCAATCTTGTCAAGTCTCTGGCGGTAGCACCAACTGCGACTTTGTGGATTATGAGAGTGGCACCGTGCTACAAACCACAAACAAGGCTGGCGTTAATAACCCAGACGGCATAGCCACACACGAGGCAGAGGGCAAATACAGCAAAAACCACGACAACTTCACCTTTGAGCTAGCGCCCGTTTATCGCTACTCAGGCACAGGACTCATCTACGCAAGAGGCGAGCTAGGCTACAACGCACCGCCTGCTTGGGCTATGCTTCGTCGTATCGGTATAGTGTGGGGCGCGACCAACACAAGGGACAACTGGACATCAATGAATTTCGCTGGGGCAGGTGTAGATGGCACGCCTTTTGGTAAGGTGCTTGAATTTGACTTTGACTTTGAAAACACCGACCTTAAAAACGAAACCTACTACACCGCTGAGCTAGGCTGGAAAGAAACCATCGGCAGACGCATAGTGCCTTTGGGGCTTATGGACATCGACATAACGGGCATTATGCTAAGCGCAAGTGTCTTTTACACAGGCAGTCAAAACGAATTTTACTTTGAGGGCGACACTTGGAGTGGTATGACCTTTGGCAACTACAAACAATCCCGCCGCATAGGCGCAGAAGTAGCAGCCGAGCAGTATCTTTTCGGTGGGCTTATCGGCTTTAACGAGTCTTTTACCTACCTAAAAGCACAGCAAAAAGACGCTACGATAGGCTGGGCGGCTATACCCTACACTTATGACTGGAAAGCCACGCTTGGAGCAGCTGTGGATATAAGCGGTTATTTGGAAGTAGTCGATGTGGGCGTAAGCGTTTGGCTGCAAAATTCAATCTACGGCAACCAAAACATTTACTCTACAAGGATAAAGGTAAATCAGTTTCCACTTGTAGGCGCAGTAGGCTCAACTGACTCTGCGACAAAGACTCCTGCACCTATCTTTTCAACCCAAAGAGAAGAGAAAAAACTCAACCCTTATCTAGTGAGCGACTTTGGCTTGACTGTGAATATAAACAAAGGTATGGGAACGGTAACAGCGGGTGTAAAAAATGTTTTCAACAGCTTTTACTATGACTACTACAACAACGACCGCAGCGCCGTAGTCAATGAAAACCGCTATGTCATCGGACGCGGACGCACCGTCTTCGTGGAAGGGACTTTTAAATACTAAAAGTTTGCTTTCAGCATTTAACATTCAAGGCTAACGCCTTGAATGTTAAAATATGTAGATAAACCTAACTTGTCTTGTCATACTTTGCTATTTTTCGTCATTTTTTATTTATACTTTGCCATTTCTTGTCATACCGAGCGCAGCGAAGTATCCATAAATTCAAAGCGTGTCTTAAATTTTGTGGATATTTCGCTAACGCTCAATATGACAATATGGATTTTTCGCCTTTTTACAAAAGGCTCAGTATGACAAAATCCTTGTCATACTGAGCCTTTGGCGAGGTATCCAAACGATAAAACAAAGATGCTAAAATGCGACAAGAAAGGCAGTAAAATGAACAAAAGCTATTGCATTTATATCATCACAAACAAACGCAACGGCACGCTTTACATAGGCGTTACAAACGACTTAAAACGCCGAATTTACGAGCATAAAAACAAGCTTGTCGCAGGGTTTAGCCAAAGATATGATTTAACAAGGCTTGTGTATTATGAAGCAAACGGCGATATAAAGGCAATGATAGAGCGAGAGAAGTATCTAAAAGGCAAGAAAAGGGACTTTAAAATCGCCTCAATAGAGAAATTTAACCCACAATGGAGAGATTTATATGATGAAATTTAAGGTGCTTGTTGTGCTGATAAATTTGTCATACTGACTTGTCTTTGTCATACTTTGCTATTTTTATTTATACCTTGCTATTTCTTGTCATACTGAGCGCAGCGAAGTATCCACAAAAATGGAGTGCGGACTTTGTCTAGGAACTTTTGAAAGGCAACTTTTAAATACTGAAAGTTGCCTTTTCTTTTGTCTAGGACTTTTTAGGACTAGACAAAGACAAACAAAAAAAGGCGAGAACACTCTCGCCTTTTTTAATGCCTTAAAATCCTTGTCATACTGAGCGCAGCGAAGTATCCAT
>OBCH01000147.1_pt1 | contig 18308 bp, 15 predicted proteins | sample 1495941 | NCBI WGS metagenome assembly OBCH01 (sample SAMN03418276, study PRJEB22391) | human gut metagenome | biome: human-gut; feature: organic feature; material: feces | host: Homo sapiens | place: Tanzania | collected 2013-01
CTGCGACTTCGAAATCGTTAACGACGGCAAGGCTGATTCTGCTGCAACGGCTTGTCGCTTCGCATGAGCCGCTTGGCTGCCGCATCGCTGTCGTAGACACGAATGCCATGTCTTTCCAGTTCGCGACAAACAAAACTCTTGCCGCTGCCAATGCCTCCTGTTATCGCTATTTTCATCTCTTCTTCCCGATTATCCAAGATTTCTTCACTTTTTGCTCTTCCAAGAGCTCCGCTTATTACTCAAGTTTCGCAAGTAAGTTCCTCACTCTCCTTACTCCACTTGCTGTTCGAGCAGATAATCCACTCGTTGGAAGTCGAGTCTGGCCTTGCTCACACTATGCGGAACGCCGATGAGCTGAAGCGTACACTTGTCGGAAGGATTCTGCGAGAGTTCATTATAGTCGACCACTACCTTGAACATATCCGGACGGATGGTGCGGAACAGGCTTGCGCCAATCGTAAACCGCACAGTCACCTTCGACGGGAATGTACGAAGCACAAATCCCTCGGGCATGTTGATGGCTGTGATGGGCACATCGATGGTTTCCTCGGTGAGCACATCGGGATAGACAGACAGGCGAACCGTGCCTGGAACCATCTTCAGTCCGCGAATCTTGCGAAGGCGAACCGTCGTATGGATCGTGTCCTGCAGGTTGCGCATATTGAAAGGTTCTATCTCCACATAATTCACCTTGTCGAGCTGATCCTTGTTGGCATAGACCGTCACCTCGGCTGGCAGGAAGTCGGTATGGGCAAGATAGTAGCTCTTGCTGGCTGTCACCTTTCCCTTGAAGACTACAGGCACCTGCTTGGAGGCGCCATAGGTGAAGTAGAAATCATACTCACCGGGCTTTACGGAGAGCAACTTGCTGGAGCCATAAAGCTGTGCCTGCAACTGTCGCTGCACATCGGTCAATGGCACTACGCCCTTGCCCTTGTCCTCGTCGGCATAAGCCGAGAACTTGAAGGAGAGCGGACGCAGCACGTGTCCATACTCGTAGGTTACGAGCGTGAATCCCTTGTCGCGCACGGTAATCCGCACCGTATCGGGAAGATCGCCCGTCACCACGACATTGCGAGGCACGTCTGTCAGGCGCACAGGCACACAAAGTTCCTTCTCGTAGGTCTCGTTGAGCGTCATCATCAACCAGAAGATGCCGCTGAGAGCGAGAAAGAACAAGAATATCAGCAACTCCTTGTTGACGGTGCCAAAAAGGAGTTTGCTGAGTGTACTGAATAAGCTATACCGGGGCCTATGCATTAGGAGTCTGCGATGTGGCATCGGCGAACACATAGCCCTTGGCTACAGTGATAACCACGCCACGTGCCACCTCGATATCGATAGTGTTCTCCTGGGCATTGACACGCTTTACTGTGCCATATACACCGCCACCAGTCACTACCTTGTCGCCTTCCTTCAGCGCATTCTGAAACTCGCGAATCTTCTTCTGTTTCTTCTGCTGTGGACGAATCATAAACAACCACATGATAGCGAAGATAGCTACCATCATAATGAGCATAGGCAAGCCACTCTGGCCGCTACCGCTCTGCAAAAACAAATTTGTCATATTTCTAAAGTTTTATTTTTTCTGTTAATATAATCAAGATATGAACCTATATATATAATAAGGTGTAAATCTCACTTTCCCCGTCTTACTTCTCCTCCTCGGCAGCATTGTCCTGAGCTGTTGGCTCTGCAGGCTGGTCGTAAGAAGGCTGATCGTAAGAAGGCTGATCATACTGATAGCCGTTATTGTCATTCCAGTCATTACCATTGTTGTTGCGATAACGTGGCTGACCAATGCGCTGACGGCGCTGCTGTCCTTCGCGGGCACCACTATGAACTCCGAATCCTCCACGGCCCGCACGGCGCTGAACGTTCTGCTCACGATGAGGACGCTCGGGCAATTCTTTCATGATGACACCGGTCTCGATCAGCGAACGGGCGATGGCGTCGAGCATTCCGTTCACATAGCCGCCACTGCGTGGTGTGCTGTAGATCTTGCTCAGTTCCACATACTCGTTGATGGTTACCGTGGCAGGAATGCCAGGGAAGTTGACCAACTCGGCGATAGCAATCTGCATGATGACCATATCCATATATGCCAGACGCGAGAAATCCCAGTTGCGTGAAATCCGTCCCATATATTTCTGATACTCGTCGGCATTGAGAATCGTGGCACGGAACAGCTTGCGGGCAAACTCACGGTCTTCCATGTCCTTGTATTCGGGCAGAAGCTCCTGGTTGGCCTTGTTGGCAGGGTCGAATCGCTTGATGGTTTTCAGCACGAAAGTATCGATGATGTCCTTGTCGTCGTTCCAGTAGAGGCTCTTCTCCTCGAGCATGGCTTCGATGTCTTCGCTGTTCATCACGATGTTCTTGTACAACTTGCGCCACACCTCACGGTCGGCATCATAACTGTCTTCCTCGGCATTCATATACTCCTGATAGATGTCGCTCTCCACAACAGCAGTGTACACACGGCGCACCACCTCAATATCGTCATCCCATGAAGAGTTCTTGGCTTCTATCCATTCGCCAAGCATCTTGTTCTCCTCGAGCTGCACGGCAAAGCGGTTGAAAGCAAATTTCTGCGATGGAGCATCGCCTCCCTCACGCTGCACACGTGTCACCTCCAAGTCGTAACGCTTGCGCGCTTCCTTGGTGATTTCTACAATAAGTTGTAATTGATAATTGTATAAATCGTAAGCCTTGGACAGGCTGAAGAACAACTCCTTCTCGGCGTTGTCCATGTTACGATTGCCGTTTTGATAGTACGCATAGGTTAACTGCACAATCTTTCTGCGAATCAAGTCCCTGTTAATCATTCTCTAATAATTTACGGATTAAATGTATTTTGCTGCAAAAGTAAGGATTTATCTCCTAATAAACAAGAAAAAACAGAGTTATTTCTCATTTTTTAATGATAAAATCTTTTTTTTTCAAATTTCTGACCACTAAATTTGGAAATTCCAAAGAAAAGTAGTAATTTTGCATCCGTTTTGTAAAAACCGCTTTTTCAAAGCTAATCCGTGTGATGGCGAGTTAAGGCACATTTTTATTAATTAATACTTAATTTAGAGTAACACAATGAAAGAGATTAACGTAACAGGTCAGAAGCGCACAGACCTTGGCAAGAAAGCTTCTAAAACATTGCGCAAAGAGGGTTTGGTTCCATGTAACTTGTATGGCGAGAAGAAGGACGCTAACGGCGCTCCTGAGGCTTTGTCTTTCGCAGTTCCATTCGCTGAGCTCCGCAAGATCATCTACACTCCTCACGTATATGTTATCAACCTCATCATCGACGGTGAGAGCCACACAGCTATCATGAAGGAGATTCAGTTCCACCCAACAACAGACGCTCCTCTGCACGTAGACTTCTACGAGGTGAACGACCAGAAGCCTATCACTATCGGCATCCCAGTGAAGTTGGTAGGTTTGGCACAGGGTGTTCGCGATGGTGGTCGTATGAACCTCTCTATCCGCAAGATCGACGTTACTGCTCCTTACCAGGTTATTCCTGAGCACCTCGATATCGACGTTACTGCGTTGAAGATCGGTAAGAGCATCAAGGTAGGCGACCTCTCATTCGAGGGTCTCGAGCTCGCTACAAGCAAGGCTGTAGTAGTTTGCTCTATCAAGATGACACGTAATGCTGCTGCCGCTGCCGCTGCTGCTGCCGCTGAAGAGGAGGAGGCATAATTATCAATTAGAAGTACATTCGGAAATTGGATAAATTTTTGATTTGTGGTCTCGGGAATCCTGGCGACGAATACGCCGGAACCCGACACAACACAGGATTCATGGTATTGGACGCTTTTGCTAAGGCGTCCAATATTCATTTTGAGGATAAGCGTTACGGCTTTGTTGCCGAGACAAGCATCAAGGGACGAAAGGTGTTCCTGCTCAAGCCCACCACGTTTATGAACCTCAGCGGAAACGCTGTGCGCTACTGGCTGCAGCAGGAGAAAATAGACCAGAAGCGACTGCTCGTCATCAGCGATGAACTTGCCCTGCCATTGGGCGCGTTCCGACTGAAAGCTGGCGGAAGCAACGGCGGACACAACGGACTGGGACACATCCAGCAACTCATTGGACAAGACTATGCCCGTCTGCGTATGGGCATCGGAAACGATTATCCCCGTGGAGGACAGGTGGACTGGGTACTGGGACACTACACCGAGGAGGACATGCGCCAACTGCAGCCTGCACTCGACCTGGGCGTGGAAATCATCAAGAGTTTCGTGTTGCAAGGCATCGACGCCACTATGAACCAATACAATAAATTGGGGAAAAAGTAAGAACGAGTTTAACATTCCCTCCAAGGCTGTTGGCTATAACTTCTAACGACCAAAGGGAGTGACAACTTCTTTAACTTCTATAACTTCTGAACTTGCAAAAGTTCAATAAACACTAATACAGCTATGAAGGAAAGTGCCAGAATAGACAAGTGGCTCTGGGCTGCCCGCATATACAAGACACGCAGCATCGCAGCAGATGCCTGCAAGAACGGGCGTGTCACCGTGGGAGGCATCTCGCGCAAGCCTTCGTTCATCATCAAGCGAGGCGATGTGGTGAGCGTGAAGAAAGCGCCCATCACCTATTCCTTCGAAGTGCTCGACTGTATCGAACAGCGCGTGGGAGCCAAGATGCTCTTTGCCGTTTACAAGAACGTCACCGATCCTCGACAGTACGAACTGCTGGAAATGAGCCGTATCAGCGGATTCGTTGACCGTGCCCGCGGAACAGGACGTCCTACCAAGAAAGAGCGCCGTGCCCTCGATGCTTTCATCGATCCTGCCCTCTTTGGCTTCGACGACGATGACGATATAGAATAAATGTTCTCTTTAACCTATAAAATCTATGTTCTAAAGTATCGAACTTATGTTCTAAAGTTTAGAACATAGATTTATTCATAAGAAACAAAACAAATTCATTATAAACAGAAAACATTTTTAAATGTTTTATGATTAACTCAAGTTTCGCAAGTGGTTAAAGTATGGACTGAAGGCCCAAAAGCGCATAGAAGCAGCACGCCCTGAAAGGGCAGAAGCTCTTAGCCCAGGGCAGCGCCCTGGGTTGTTTTGGACGCAAATCTGTCGCCCTGTAAGGGCAAAAGCTTTAAAAATCAAGGCAATACATAAAGCTTTTGCCCTTACAGGGCGCCTTGCCAATTGCTATAATACCCAGGGCGCTGCCCTGGGCTAAGAGCTTCTGCCCTTTCAGGGCGTGTGGAGCTAACATTCGAACTTCTGTTAAATAAGTGTGAAGAAAAACCGTATCATGTCGGCCGTTTAACGGCTTTTCGCACGATTTTTAATTGTTTTCGCACGATTTTAAGACGTTTTCAGCACTTGCAACCATCACTTTTTACTCTTAAGCACGTTTTTAGACTATTTATACACGAAATATAGCATTTTAGTCACAATTTTACCCATTTCATGAAAATAATTTAAAAAACACTTGCATTTTAATAAAATTAATTATATCTTTGCCCCGTCTAAGAAGAAGTTTAAAACCTATCCTATTGGACGGCAGATTATCCATTAAGGAGATTTGCATAACATACTATTATTAACTTTTAATTTCAGAGAGTATGAAAAAATTATTGGTTATGGCAGCCATGGTGCTGTCTTCAGTAGGTGCTTTTGCACAGTATTCAGCAGGCGACATCACTATTCAGCCTAAGATTGGTTTGAACATTGCTTCTGTTGGTGGCGACGTTGACGGTGACTACAAGACTGGTTTGGCTGTTGGTGCAGAAGCTGAGTATCACGTTTCACCATTGATCGGTGTCAGCGCAGGTCTTCTTTATTCTCAGCAGGGATGCAAGTGGTCAGTAAACGTTGAAGGTGTTGACATTGAGGCCAAGTGGAAGCCAGCTTACCTCAACATCCCTATCCTTGCCAACTTCTATGTTGCTAACGGTTTGGCATTGAAGGCTGGTGTTCAGCCAGGTTTCATGGTAGCAAAAGACGATGCTGAAAATGTTAATACATTCGACTTCTCTGTACCAGTAGGTATTTCTTACGAGTACATGAACATTTGCCTCGATGCTCGTTACAACATCGGTTGCACCAAGGTAGACAAAGATGTTAAGGGCTGCAACTCTGTATTCCAGGTAACACTGGGTTACAAGTTCAAGCTCTAAGCTCAGAACAACAGGCTTTTCATAAGCCCATCCACCCTCTCGCTCCTTGCTGTGAGATGAAAACATAGCAAGGAGACAAAAGAAGGGCTGGATACTCGATAAAGTATCTTAGGATAGTTGCAAACTATTTTAAGATACTTTTTTTATGCCCTTTATCGAGCTTTCATTTATGAGTAACAATTTTTATTTCATGACACTTTTCTCGCCATGGCTATTCCAAAGCAAGTTTAGTTCTGTTCATTTAGCTTAATGTAATTTCTCCACCGATTATATATTTCTATATTACTGACCTTATTTTTCCATAGAATAAAAAATACTATAAAATTTGTTTGCATCTTAATAAAAATAATTATACCTTTGCCCCCGTCTAAGAATAAGAAGTTTAAAACACATCCTATTGGACAGCAGAACATTCTTGTTAGTAAGTTTGTGCAACACATTATTATTAATTTATAAATTCAGAGAGTATGAAAAAATTATTGGTTATGGCAGCTATGGTGCTGTCTTCAGTAGGTGCATTCGCACAGTATTCAGCAGGCGACATCACTATTCAGCCTAAAGTCGGTTTGAACGTATCTTCCGTTACTGATGACGAAGCTGGTTACATAGCAGGCTTTGTTGGCGGTATAGAGGGAGAATATCACGTTTCACCCATGGTAGGAATCAGCGCCGGTCTTCTCTATTCTATGCAAGGAGCCTCAGTTAAGGACGCTGAAGGAGACCCAAAATTGGAGATGAACTATGTGAATATCCCTATTTTGGTAAACGCCTATGTTGCAAAAGGCCTGGCACTGAAAGCTGGTATTCAGCCTGCATTCAATGTAAGCAATAAAGTAAAAGTTGCCGGCATCAGTATCGACTACGACAAATACGCACCAGAAGGAGCAGAGATAAAGACTTTTGATTTCTCTATTCCTGTAGGAATTTCTTACGAGTACATGAACGTTTGCCTCGATGCTCGTTACAATATCGGTGTATCAAAAATTGCGGATGGTGATTCTGGCCGCAACTCTGTATTCCAGATTACTTTGGGTTACAAGTTCAAGCTCTAAGCTTTAGCGATGGCCCATGACAGGCATTTCTCAGTAGAGCCTGTCGCTTATTCATAGAGATGCCCCCGCAGACTCTTCCCCACATCAAGGAAAGTCTGCGGGGGCTCTGTTTTTATAGCTCATTAAGAGAGCATTAGTAAACTTTAGCAATGAAGTCTTGGCTGTATCAACAGAAAGTAGTATTTTTGCAGAGCAAAAAACAACAACAAAACAAAAAAAAGAAAATGAATATATTAGTGACAGGAGCCAACGGACAGCTCGGCAACGAGATGAGAATCGTGAGCAAGAACACCACAGACCACTATCTCTTCACCGACGTGAACCAAGTGGAAGGCGTGGAAACCACTTACCTCGACATTACAGACATGGACGCCATACGCAAGATGGTGAGCGAGAACCACATAGACGCCATCATCAACTGTGCGGCATGGACCAATGTGGATGCCTGCGAAAACGACGAGAAGTTGGCAGCACTTGCAGAGAAACTGAATGCCGATGCTCCAGAGAACCTTGCCTTGGCAATGAAGGAGACAGGCGGACTGCTCGTGCAGATTTCCACCGACTACGTCTTTGGCAAGGAACCATACAATGTACCTTGCGGACCCCAGCAGAAGGGAACTCCTACAGGCGTATATGGTACAACCAAGCTTCACGGCGAACAGAAAATCATGGCAAGCGGTTGCCGGTATGTCATCATCCGCACCGCATGGCTCTACTCTGAGTTTGGCAAGAACTTCTGCAAGACAATGCTCAACCTCACTGCCACAAAGCCACAGTTGAAGGTAGTGTTCGACCAGTGCGGAACTCCTACCTATGCTCTCGACCTGGCCAACGCCATCCTCACTGTCATAGACAAGATAAAGTCGGCCGACGACAAGAGCAAATACACCGGCATCTATCATTTCTCTAACGAGGGAGTGTGCTCCTGGTACGACTTCACACAGATGATAGCCCGCATTGCCGGACACACACAGTGCGACATACAGCCCTGCTACAGTTCGGAATATCCTTCGCCAGTGACCCGTCCTGCCTACTCCGTGCTCGACAAGCGAACCATCAAGGAAACCTTCGGCGTGAAAGTGCCCTACTGGATTGACTCGTTACAGCAGTGCATTGCAAACCTCCTTAAGTAACATTTTAAATAATAAATATAATGAAGCGAACCATCATCATCACAGGCGGCGCCGGATTTATCGGCTCACACGTTGTCCGTCTGTTTGTGAACAAATATCCCGAGTATCACATCATCAACCTCGACAAGCTGACTTATGCAGGCAATCTGGCCAACCTCAAGGACATCGAGGACAAGCCCAACTACACCTTTGTGAAGGGCGACATCTGCGACTTCGAGCTGATGCTCAAGTTGATGAACGACTATCAGGTAGACGGCATTATCCATCTGGCTGCAGAAAGCCACGTAGACCGCTCTATCAAGGATCCATTCACCTTTGCACAGACCAACGTGATGGGAACACTCTCGCTCCTGCAGGCAGCAAAGACCTATTGGGAGAGTCTGCCCGAAGGCTATGAGGGCAAGCGCTTCTACCACATTTCTACCGACGAGGTGTATGGCGCCTTGCAGATGACACATCCCGAGGGCGTGGCAGCACCATTCTCCACCAAGGCTTCAAGTGGCAAGAACCACGAGGCTTATGGCGAGGAGTTCTTCGTAGAAACCACCAAGTACAATCCCCATTCTCCCTACTCGGCTTCCAAGGCCAGCAGCGACCACTTTGTACGTGCTTTCCACGATACTTACGGCATGCCTACCATCGTGACCAACTGCTCCAACAACTATGGTCCTTACCAGTTCCCAGAGAAGCTCATCCCTCTCTTCATCAACAACATACGCCATCGCAAGCCTCTGCCCGTCTATGGCAAGGGTGAGAACGTGCGCGACTGGCTCTACGTGGTAGACCATGCCCGTGCCATCGATCTCATCTTCCACGAAGGAAAGGTGGCTGAGACCTATAATATCGGAGGTTTCAACGAGTGGAAAAACATTGACATCATCAAGGTGGTTATCAAGACCGTAGACCGTCTTCTCGGTCGCAAGGAGGGCGAAGACCTCGACCTCATCACTTACGTCACCGACCGAAAAGGCCACGACATGCGTTACGCCATCGATTCACGCAAATTACAGCGCGAATTGGGTTGGGAACCAAGTCTGCAGTTCGAAGAGGGCATCGAGAAAACCGTGAAATGGTATCTCGACAACCAGGAATGGATGGACAATGTAACCTCTGGCGACTATCAGAAATATTACGAGAACATGTACGGCAACAAATAAATTTGTCAAGCCAAGGCGTGAAAAATTTTGATTTTTTACGCATTAAGACATGAGCTTGAGCATTACGCATAAAAAAATTGAGCTTTGAACATTGAATCATTATGAGAAAACAAATAACTCTCATAATGCTCAATATTCAAAGCTCAAAACTTATTGTGCTTTATAACGCTTTGGCTTTATCCTTCACGGAAGAAGTCGAAAGCCTCTTTGATTTCGTCGATGGTGGCACTTTGGTTGATGCGAATATCACCGATTCCACCCAACAAGGTAAAGTTGATGATGCCATCCTGATTTTTCTTGTCATGGCGCATCAGTTCTATCAGTTCGTCGTAGTCATCGCAGGTGATAGGAAGCGAGCCATAGTACTCCTTGATGAAGTTCACCGTCTGTCGCATCTTCTCCGTTGGAAATCCCGTCTTCATCACACTCAGATAGAGTTCCGGAATCAGACCGAACGCCACAGCATAGCCGTGCAGAACAGGCTTGCGTTTCAGTGCCCAGCTTTCAAAGGCATGACCGAAAGTATGTCCCAAGTTGAGCGCCTTGCGGATGCCGTGCTCATGAGGATCCTGCTCTACGATGCGCTCCTTTACCGCCACACTATCGCCCACCATGCGTTGCAACTGCTGCAAGTCGGGATGAGCCAAGTCGAAGCCAACCAACTCCGCCCACATCTTTTCGTCCGAAATCAAACCATGCTTCAGCATCTCGGCATAGCCCGAACAGATGTTCTCGGCATCGAACGTGCGCAGGAACTCAGTATCGAGAATGACAAACTTGGAGTCGCAGAACACGCCTATCTCGTTCTTCAGTCCACCGAAGTTGATGCCCGTCTTTCCTCCCACCGAAGCATCCACCATCGAGAGGAGCGTAGTGGGGATATTGATGAAGTTGATGCCACGCTTGAAAGTTGCTGCGGCAAAGCCACCCAAGTCGGTAACCATTCCACCACCCAGGTTTATCATGCACGAATGGCGCGATGCACCGCCCTCGCCCAACGACTTCCATACGTGTACCATCGTGTCGAGGTCTTTGTGCGTATCGGTGGCACCAATGGTAATGACCTTCGCATCCCTGAGCGAGAAATAATTTTTCACAACAGGCCAGCACTTGACAACTGTGGTTTCGTCGGTAAGCACAAAAATCTTGTCGTGCTCGCACTCTGCCAAGGCTTCGGCTATCTCACTTTCGAGATTGGTAGAAATGATGACTCTCTGACTCATAAATTTATCAATATATTATAAATAATGTAATTCTTGCGTGCAAAGGTACGTATTTTTCTGCATTTTGATGCAAAAGAACACACTTTTAGCATTCTTTTCACACATTTTAGACTAAACCTTATCACAAAGGATGCGTCTAAACTATCAAGCGAACAAAAAAACCTATAAAATACAGAAATGAGAAAATCAGTACTCACCCTGCTCCTGCTATTCATCGCCATGATGATGCAGGCACAGCAACACCTCATCACGGGTGCCATTATCGACAAGGGAACCAACGACCCTGTCGAGGCATCGACCGTACAACTGCTACGCGCGGACAGCACCTATATCTCAGGCGCCATCAGCGACGAGAATGGACTCTTCAGCCTTCAGGCTCCCGAAGACGGCAGTTATCTGCTCAAGATAACCAGCGTAGGATACAAGCCCACCGTAAGGCGCATCAAGATGACCCAGGGCAAAGACCTCGCCATGGGCAAGATAAACATCAACGCAGAGGCCATCATGCTCAAGGCCGCCACCGTCACGGCCATGGCCAAGAAAGTGGTGCTCAAGGAAGACACCTTCGTGTACAACTCTGCGGCTTATCGCACACCCGAAGGCTCCACCATCGAAGAGCTCGTGAAGCGCCTGCCCGGTGCTGAGGTGAGCGATGACGGAAGCATCAAAATCAACGGAAAGGAAGTGAAGAAGATCCTCGTAGACGGCAAGGAGTTCATGACCGGCGACACCAAGACGGCCCTGAAGAACCTGCCCACCAGCATCATCGACAAGATCAAGGCCTACGACGAGAAGAGCGACCTGGCTAAGGTGACGGGCATCGACGACGGAGAAGAGGAAACCGTGCTCGATTTCGGCGTCAAGAGAGGCATGAACAAGGGACTCATCGCCAATATGGACCTCAGCATAGGCACCAAGCAACGATACAGCGAAAGAGGCATGGCGGCTTATTTCAACGACCGCAACCGACTCATGCTCTTCGCATCAGCCAACAACACCAACGACATGGGATTCCCCGGAGGTGGAGGCCCTGGCGGATGGGGACCCAACAAGCAGGGACTCAACGCCTCGAAGATGGTGGGTCTGAACTACAACTACGAGAACAAGGATAAGCTCAAGATGGACGCCTCGCTGAGATGGAACCACAGCGATGGAGACATCAGCAGCACGGTGGCTTCCGAGAACTTCGTGAGCCAGAAGTCGTCTTTCTCTAACAGCCGTGCCAAGAACTTCTCGCGCAGCAACAGCTGGGACGGACGTTTCCGCCTGGAATGGAAACCCGACACGATGACCAATATCATGTTCCGTCCATCCTTCACCATCAAGAGCAGCGATGCACTGGCACGAAGCTTGTCGGCACAGTTTAATGCCGATCCTTACCAGATCACCAACGACCCGCTCGAGGACGCAGCACGTGCCGAGCTGGGACTTGAGGACGTAAGCACAAGCAAGAGTCTGCTGCAGCAGGCTGGAGCTCTCGTCAACCTGCAGTCGTCGAGCAGCATCAGCTATAGCGAGTCTGAAAATCTGAAAGGCATGTTGCAGTACAATCGCCGACTCAGTGCGATGGGACGCAACATCACCGTGCGCACCGATGCCAGCTACGGCAAGACCGATGCCAACAGCCTCTCACTCACCAATGCCTACATGTACCTTGTAGATGTGGCCAACGGCAACGAGACCGACCACTACAACACTTATCGTTACAATGTGACGCCTACCCGCAACTACAGCTACTCTCTGCAGGCCACCTACAGTGAGCCGCTCTGGCGAGCCACCTTCCTGCAACTGAGCTATAAGTTCACCTACAAATACTCGAAGACCGACCGTTCCACCTACAACTTCTCCGACTTCAGCGATGAGGAGGCAAATCAGTGGGCTTCCATCACTCCCGAGTATCGTGGATGGGGCAACTACTTGGGCACTCTGCGCTCGCCTCTCGACGAGTACTTCGACAGCGACCAGAGCCGATTCTCCGAGTACAAGAACTACATTCACGAGATGCAGCTCATGATGCGATTCATCCGACCAAAGTACAACCTCAGCTTCGGAGCTATGCTCCAGCCACAGAGGTCGAACTTCATCTACGACTATATGGGGCAGCACATCGAAACGACACGCAACGTCACCAACTTCTCACCAGCCCTCGACTTCCGTTACCGCTTCAGCAAGGTGAGCAACCTGCGCGTCAACTATCGCGGAACCACCTCGCAACCCTCTATGACCGACCTGCTCGACATCACCGACGACAGCAATCCGCTCAACATCAAGAAGGGAAATCCGGGACTGAAGCCATCGTTCACCCACAACTTCCGACTCTTCTACAACAACTATATAGAGAAGCACCAGCGAGCCCTGATGACCTTCGTCAACTTCTCGATGACACGCAACAGCATAAGCGACATGGTGACCTACGACGACAAGACCGGCGGACGAACCACACAGCCCGAAAACATCAACGGCAACTGGAACGCACGAGGTGCCTTCATGTTCAATACAGCCATCGACAGCGCTGGCGTATGGAACATCAACACCTTCACCACCCTCGCCTATACCAATGCCGTGGGCTATCTGAGCCTCGACGGGAAGACCTCGCAGAAGAACACCACCAAGCAGACACAGGTGGGCGAGCGAATCGCCATGGGCTATCGCAACAACTGGCTTGAGGTCAACCTCAACGGAACCCTCAACTACAACCATGCCCGCAACAAGCTTCAGGCATCGAGCAACATGAACACCTGGCAGTTCTCTTACGGACCGAGCATCACAGCCACCATGCCCTGGGGCATGAGCCTGAGCACAGACCTGAGCCAGAGTAGCCGACGAGGATACAGCGACAAGTCGATGAACACCAACGAACTGGTTTGGAACGCCCAACTCTCGCAAGGCTTCCTCAAGGGCAAACCCCTCACCGTGATGATCCAGTTCTACGACCTGCTGCACCAGCAGAGCACCTTGAGCCGTGCCCTTACTGCCATGGCCCGTACCGATACCGAGTACAACAGCATCAACTCTTATGCCATGCTCCACGTCATCTACCGACTGAATATCATCGGAGGCAAGCAGGCACGCGAGACGATGAGGTATGGCGGACGACCCGACTTCGGCGGACGCCCCTTCAATGGCGGACGACCTCCCATGGGACCACCTCCAGGAGGCGGACATCGCCGCTTTTAAGTTTAGAGAAGTTGAAACCCATATACATGATGCCCAGAACCATTCGTCATCGTTGGTTCTGGGCATTTTTTTGTCTCATTGGCTCTAACATCTCAACACCTTTCCACATCCGTCAGTTTTAATTTTTATAAAATAATCTTTAAATAACTATAATTATACAGCAAGAAAACTATAACGATACAAATATTTTCCTAACTTTGCAACCACTTTTTATTACAACAGAAATGAAACATCGTATTTTAAGCATGACAATGTCACTTTGCCTCGCCTGCACGATGGGAGCGCAAAGTGCCGAAAAGATTGTACCCATCAAGTATGGAAACATGGATAATTGGGTTATCAGAAACATCAAGGAATCAGGTATCATAGGCGGAAACAAGAAGGTGGTTTATGCCGTAGGTCCGTCGATGACCATCAATGGCAATACCCCCTACACCAACAAGGGCGGCTCGCCCTGGGGAACCTCCAATGTGCTTGCCCACGTGTCAGGCATCTATAAGACCAACAACTCGGTATATCGCGACAAGCACGAGAACGGCCATTGTGCCAAGCTCGTCACCCATATCGAGAAGGTGAAGGTATTGGGACTCATCAACATCAAGGTGCTTGCAGCAGGCTCGCTCTTCCTGGGCGACGTGCGCGAACCCATCACCGGAACCAAGGACGGTCCTAAGGCCATCAACTGGGGCATTCCTTTCACCCATCGTCCCAAGGCGGTGCGTTTCGACTATAAGACCCTGTTGCCCAACTCAGCCACCCGCATCAAGCAGAACGGCTTCAGCAGTGCATCGAAAGTGGCAGGACGCGACTATGCCGTCGCCATTCTCTATCTGCAGAAGCGTCACGAGGATGCCCAGGGCAACATCACAGCCAAGCGCGTGGGCACCATGGTGGTGAAATACAGCAAGAGCACCAATGGATGGGTGAACGACGCCACCTACACCATCCACTATGGCGACATCCGACACATGGCAGGCTATGACGCCTCGCTCATGGGACTTCGTAATTGTGACTATGCCCGCAACAGAAAGGGCAAGAGCGTCATCATCAAGGAGACGGGATGGGCTTCGGCCAACGAGACCCCTACCCACCTCATCCTGCAGTTCTCTTCCAGTCATGGCGGAGCCTACATCGGAACGCCCGGCAACACGCTCTGGATAGACAACGTGGCACTCGTATACTAACTGTTTATCACATATTAACACCCCTACACATTCTTATATATATAACACATGAAGCAGCTTCTACTCTCATGCCTCTTATGCCTCCTCGCTGTCAGCATTTGCCAGGCGAGGAGCGCCAGCACATACGCACCTGCGCTTGCCACCGATTCCGACTCTGACGTCACCTCCCTGCAAGCCTTCGCTTGCGATACGACCCAAGTGAAGACACAAGAGAACGTAGAGAAAGACGAGCCGCAAGAGAAGAAGAAATCGCTCATTACCCGTTTTCTCGACTACTTCAACGATGCCAACAAGAAGAACGACAAGCGGTTCGACTTCAGCATTATCGGAGGCCCACACTATGCCACCGACACCAAGTTGGGCTTAGGCTTAGTGGCAGCAGGCATCTATCGCTCCGACCCAGCCGACACGCTCCTCCTCCCCTCCAATGTGTCGCTCTTTGGCGATGTCAGCACGGTGGGCTTCTATCTGCTCGGTGTGCGCGGAACCCACATCTTCCCCCACGACCGTTACCGTGCCGTCTACACGCTCTACTTCTATTCCTTCCCCTGCAAGTTCTGGGGAATGGGATACGACATGGGCGACAACGACGACAACAAGAGCGACATGAAGCGATGGCAGGTGCACGTGAAGGGAAGCTTCCTGTGGAACCTTGGCAGCAACCTCTTCCTCGGTCCTTCCGTGGCCTACGACTACATCATCGGCAAGGACATCGAGCGCCCCGAGCTCTTGGCGGGAATGGACCGACATACCGACAACTATGGCGTGGGATTCACCTTCATGTTCGACAACCGTGACAACCTCACCTATCCCCACCGGGGTTATTACGTGAACCTCACCCAGATGTTCCGTCCGCGCTTCATGGGCAACGACTATGCCTTCAGCACCACCGAACTTCAGCTCAACGCCTACCAGCAACCCTGGCGAGGAGCCGTACTGGCCGAGGACCTTCGTTCCACACTCAACTTTGGCAATCCCTCGTGGGGCATGATGGCACAGACAGGAGGCAGCAATGCCCTGCGCGGATATTACGAGGGAAGATATCGCGACAAGCACATGATAGAAGCCACTGTCGAACTTCGCCAGCACGTGTGGAAACGCAACTCGCTCACGGCCTGGATAGGCGCAGGAACCATCTTCCCCAAGTTCAGCCTGATGAGAAGCCGTCACATCCTGCACAACTATGGTGTGGGCTATCGATGGGAATTCAAGAAGAACGTCAACGTGCGTCTCGACTATGGTTTCGGCAAGGGCGGACAGAGAGGATTCCTCTTCAATATCAACGAGGCGTTCTAAAGGTAAAAAAGTAAAAAGGTAAAAAAGTAAAAAAGGTAAAAGGGGCACTATGACAAAATCTCTCAACAAACTGATATACACCTATGCCGTCGTGGCACTGACAGTACCCAACGTGGCACTCTGCTTCAGCGAGGGTCTGAACGCATGGGCATCCTTAGCCAACATCCTGTTGCCTGGTGCCGTCTACATGGCTCTGATGAGCATCTGTCGCAAGCCGGGCAAGATGGTGTGGTGGCTCTTCCCCATCATCTTCTTTGCGGCTTTCCAGATCGTGTTGCTCTATCTCTTCGGCAAGGGCGTCATAGCCGTGGATATGTTCCTCAACCTCGTAACCACCAATCCTGGCGAGGCCATGGAGTTGCTCGACAACCTCATTCCTGGCGTGGCGAGTGTCTTCATCCTCTATCTGCCCCTGCTCATTCTGGGCGTGGTGTCCATACGGAGCAAGAAGGCACCCGTGCTGTCCTCTGCCCTCAGAAAGCGATATGCCCTGTGGGCTTCAGCCTTGGCCATCGTGGGATGCATCCTTGTTGCCACGGCCTGTCTCTCCCGTTCCTCCGACAACGCACAGCTCGACGACCATCACGCCCCACAATATAGCGTGCTCAACGACCTCTACCCCGTCAACGTGTTCTATAACCTCTACCTTGCCGTTAAGCGCAACAACGCCTCCATCCACTACAAGGAGGCATCTGCCCGTTTCCGCTTCGATGCCAGGCCGTCCCATCCCGAGGACTCCTGCGAGGTCTACGTCATGGTGATAGGCGAGACGGCACGAGCCATGAACTTCAGTCTCTATGGTTATCAGCGCGACACCAATCCACGGCTCAGCAAGACCCCGGGACTGGTGACGTTCAGCGATGTCACCACCCAGTCGAACACCACCCACAAGAGTGTGCCCATGCTCCTCTCGCAGGCTTCGGCCTCCGACTTCGAGCGTCTCTTCCACGAGAAAGGCATCCTGCAGGCATTCCGTGAGGCAGGCTTCCACACCGTGTTTCTGAGCAATCAGCGCCCCAACCACTCATTCATCGACTTCCTGGGCGAACAGGCCGACCAGTGGCTCTTCCTCAAGACGGGCGATGCCAATCCCGCTGGCCGTGAGCTTGCCGAAGCCCCGGGCAAGGACGGCAACTACTATGACGCCGACCTGCTGCCCATCCTCGACAGGATACTGGCCCGGAAGCGCAAGAAGGAATTCATCGTGCTCCACACCTATGGCTCTCACTTCAACTACATGGACCGCTATCCCCGACAGATGGCGCATTTCCAGCCCGACACGCATTGCGAGGCCAAGAAGGAGAACCGCCCCGACCTCATCAACGCCTACGACAACACCATCCGCTACACCGACCTTGTGCTCAGTGGGGTGATAGAGCGCCTGAGAGCACACGGAGGCATGAACGCCATGCTCTATACGAGCGACCATGGCGAGAACATCTTCGACGACAGTCACAAGCTCTTCCTTCATGCTTCGCCCCGAGCTTCGGAGTACGAGTTGCATGTGCCCTTCCTGGTATGGACATCGCAGAGCTTCCAGCATCAGGAGCCAGCCGTGGCACAGGCCCTCTCCGCCAACCGCCACAAGCAGGCACAGAGCAGCCGTTCCGCCTTCCACACCATGCTCAATATCGGGGGCATCAGTACGCGTTATCTGCAAGCACACATGTCATTGGCAAGCTTGCAATATAAGCCAGCTCCCCTGCTCTACCTCAACGACCACAACGAGGCTATCCCACAGGCAGAATGTGGATTTTAGGTTATTGAACTTGCGAAAGTTCAATTAGGTTATTGAAGTTTCGCAAGTTTTTCCCCACACGCCCTGAAAGGGCAGAAGCTCTTAGCCCAGGGGTAATGGACACAAGCAGCACGCCCTGAAGGGGCAGAAGCTCTTAGCCCAGGGGTAATGGACACAAGCAGCACGCCCTGAAGGGG
>OBCH01000148.1_pt1 | contig 18307 bp, 16 predicted proteins | sample 1495941 | NCBI WGS metagenome assembly OBCH01 (sample SAMN03418276, study PRJEB22391) | human gut metagenome | biome: human-gut; feature: organic feature; material: feces | host: Homo sapiens | place: Tanzania | collected 2013-01
TTTAGTGCGAAACAACGGACAAGATGTCCCGCCTCCGATAACTATGCCACGCCCATCGGCTGAATTTAAGATGAGTTTGCCATTAGCGTCCCTTGCAGCCTCCACGCCTGTGGTGTCTTTGACGGCGTTTATGGCTTGGACTAATTGTCCGTTTTTGTCCGCATCTTGATACTCAATCTGCCCGATAATCACGCCATTGATTGAAAAATCTCTGCTTGTCGTGCCTCGTTTTATCTCATACACTCCATAAGTTTGCACGGTAAAGCTAGCACGCACGCCTGTGCGGTCGCTTACGCGGTTGATTTCTTCTGTCAAAGCGCCCAAGCCTGTGCCTACGCTATAAGATATGGTAACTTCGGCAAATTTAAAATCCTCCACGCCGTTGTAGTTTTTGATGACCATATTTACAAGACCAGAGGCGGTAACATTTGCGCCCGTTTCAAAGCGCGTAACGCCGATTTTAGAGCTCATAGTCGGTCCTATGCTCGTTTTTACCGTGGTGTTGGAGCGGTCGCCGATTTGATACTCTTGGTTGATATAGCCGCCACTTAAAAGCTGCTTGCCGTTAAAGCTCGTGGAGTTGGCTATGTTGTCAAGCTCTTCCATAAGGCGATTTATGTCTGCTTGGAGCATATTTCGCGTTTTGGTGCTTTGCCCGTCTTGTGCCGCGCTGATAGCCTTTTGCTTGATACTATCAAGGATATTGACTTGCTCTTCGATAGCCTTGTCCGCGACAGTTAAAACGCTCATCGCTTCGTTGCCGTTGTCTATGGCTTGTTTGAGTGAAGAAGCTTGTGTCCTAAGCTGGTCGGCTATGGCAAGCCCTGAGGCGTTGTCTTTTGCCCAATTTATCCGCAAGCCCGATGAGAGCCGTTCTAGCGAGGTGTCAAGTGCCGCGGTGTTGTTGTAGAGGTTGTTGTGCGCACGCAATGCGCCGATATTTGTATTTATCCTTAAACCCATAGTGGTTCCTTTTCAAAAGTATTGCTTAAAAGCCTTTAAGCAAAATGCGTTCCAAAAATTTTTTTGTATGCTAAATTTTAGTGTTTTTTAGATATAATGGCGTGTAAATTTAAGGTGTGGAGCGTGTAATGGCGGCTGAGGACCAAGAAAAAACCGAAGAACCCACGAGTAAAAAGATAGAAGATGCCCGCAAGGACGGCAATGTCCCCAAATCCCAAGACGCTGCGGCTGTGGTAACGCTCATCGTTGCCTTTATCGTGGTGCTTTTTGCCATAGGCTTTGTGAGCGAGCGCATAAGCAACCTTTATCGCTATTATCAAAGTTTCATCGGCGTGGAGCTTGACTTAAAAATGCTGCACGCCATAGCCATAAAAACGATGATTGAGATAGTTATAATGCTTTTGCCCATCGTTGTAAGCATTATGATAGCGGGCGTTTTGGGAAATTTAATGCAGTTTGGCTTTATCTTTACCACTAAGCCCATCACGCCAGACATAAACAAAATCAACCCCATCAAAGGGCTAGCGAACCTTTTTTCGCTCAAAAAACTTGTCGAAGCCTTTAAAATAATCCTTAAAGTAAGCATAGTCTTTGGCATAGCGCTTTTTTTCTTGCTCGGCTTTATGAAAGAGTTGCCAAGAGTCGAGCTTTTTGGTATAGGCGACCAGCTTGCGTGGTTTAAAGAAAAGGCTATCATTTTAGCGGCTGTGGTTATCATCGCCTTTATTTTCATCGGTATCATCGACATTTTAATCGTGCGTTTTCAATACTTCAAATCCTTGCGAATGAGCAAACAAGAAGTGCGCGATGAGTGGAAACAAATGGAAGGCGACCCGCAGGTAAAGGCTCGCATTCGCCGCTTGCAGCAAGAAGCCGCACGCCGCAGAATGGTCCAAGATGTCGCCGCCGCTGATGTCGTCATCACCAACCCCACGCATTATGCTGTGGCTTTGCGCTATGACAACACCAAAGAAGCCGCTCCAAAGGTGCTGGCAAAGGGCGTGGATTTTTTAGCCTTGCGTATCAAGGAAGTGGCACTTGAACACCAAGTAGCCATTGTCGAAAACCCAAGCCTTGCACGCGAACTTTACGCTAAATGCGATGTGGGGCAGCTTATCCCAAGAGAGCTTTTTATGGCTGTGGCTGAGGTGCTAAGCTTCGTTTATACTTCAAACCGCAAAAAATTCGCAAGCCGTTTGAAAGAGTAGCCGTAACGCCATTTGGAAAGAGTTTTCATAACGCTGCTTGACAAAGTAGTCATCGTGCCACTAGAAAGAGTTGTCATCGTGCCGTTTTTGTGAAAAATAGCTCGCAATGACATAGGACTTTGTCATTTTGAGCGGAGTGCGTTAGCACAAAGCGAAAAATCCACGCTTTAAAGGTGCAATTCATTCTTTAAATTTATGGATACTTCGCTTCACTCAGTATGACAAAACAAGTCAGTATGACAAGAATAAATAGCATTTCAGTATGACAAAATTTAGGCGTTTGTTTGAATTCATTGTGGATTGCCACGCTCGCCTTGTATCTCGCTCGTAATGACGGCGGATTTTGTCATTTTGAGCCTTTTGTAAAAAAGGCAAAAATCCATACTTTAAAAAGCAAATTTGCACTTTGAATTTATGGATACTTCGCTGCGCTCAGTATGACAAGAAAAAATAGCATTTCAGTATGACAAGGACTTTGTCAGCAAGACAAATTAGGGGTTAGTTTGAAATTTGCTTGCATTTTTTAGTAGTAAAAATGCCACTTTTTCGTGGATTGCCACGCCACTTTTTGTGAAAAAAACTGCTCACAAAGGCAAGTTAAAAAACGAGTTTCGCGTTTTTGTCCTTTGTGGTGATGATTTGACAAAGAATTTATACCCAAAGTCCGCACTTTTTAAAGCCATTTCATCAAAAAAGACTTTTGAAATCATCTCAAAAAGCCTTTTCAAGCCCTACCGCAAGTAAGACAAGCCAAAGTGAGCTTTAAAAAATTATTTAAAAAATTTAACTTAAAAAAAGCCTTTTATTTTAAATTTTTAAAGCTTATGTTTAGCTCTAAATTCAGCTCTTTGACGAGTTTCATCACGGCTTGCAAATCATCGATTTGCTTTGCGCTCACACGCACTTCATCGCCGCGAATTTGCGAGCTTACTTTGAGCTTGCTGTCCTTGATGGCTTTGTTGATTTTTTTGGCGTTTTCGCTGTCTATGGAGTTATTTACCTTTAAATTTAGGCGTATCAAAGCCCCGCTCGTTCTGCCTTGCTCCTGTATGGCGGCTGGGTTAATGCCCCTTTTGATGAGCTTTGAGATGAGTATGTCCTTTAAAGGCTCGATTTTACCATCGCTTGAAGATGAGAGTGTGAAAACGCTGTCCTTTTCATTCAGCTCAAATTCCGCCTGAACGCCCTTAAAATCATAGCGCGTTTCAAGCTCCTTTTTAGCTTGCTCCAAAGCGTTTTTAAGCTCCTGCACGCTTACCTCGCCGCTTATGTCAAAACTATGCTCACTTGCCATTTTTGCTCCATTCGACCAAATTTTCAAAAACCATTTTGATGAGCTTGTCCATTGATTCTTTACTTGCAAAGGCTATGTGTGGGGTGATGATGAGATTTTGCTTGTTTTTTATGCTTAAAAGTGGGTGATTTGCTCTTATCGGCTCGCTTTCAAGCACATCAAGGGCGGCTTTGAAAGGCTTTTTGTCAAGCATTAGGGCTAAATCCTCTTCATTTACTATGCCCCCACGCCCTACATTGATGAGTATTGCGCCGTCCTTTAACAAAGCCATTTCTTTTTGAGTGATGAGATTTTTGGTTTTGTCATTTAAAGGCGCGTGAATGCTGATAAAATCGCAACTTGAAAGCAAATCATTTAAATTTAAGCGCGCAAATTCAGCGTTGTTGTTCGCCCCAGAAGTTGAGCTGTAAAAAACCTGCGCTCCAAAGGCACGGGCTACCTTTGCGACTTCTTTGCCTATCGCCCCAAGTCCTATAATGCCGTATTTCTTGCCCGCAAGCGTGTAAGTCGTGCGCGAAAAGTCCGTGAAAATGTCGCTCTTGCACCATTTGCCGCTTTTGGTAAATTCATCATAATAAATAATTTCATTCAAAAAGGCAAAAAGCAGCGCAAAGGTGTGCTGTGTAACGCTTTGCGTGGAGTAGCCAGCGACATTTTTCACGGCTATGTCCTTGCTTTTAGCATACTCAACGGCTATGTTGTTCGTGCCTGTGGCGGTTTCTAAAATGAGCTTTAAATTCGTGGCGTTTAAGACGGCTTCATCAAGCACGACCTTATTTACCATAGCCACATCAGCGCCCTTTAAACGCTCTATCACCTTGTCTTTGGGCGTTAAATCATAGCTCACAAAGTCCCCAAACTCCCTAAACGCGCTCAAATCAGCATTTCCCAAAGTCGCCGCGTCCAAACATACGATTTTAAGCTTACTCATCTTTACTCCTTTATAATGTGTCCTACAAATTTAGCGTAATTATCAAGCACCAGCCCGCCCTTGCGAAAGCCTAGCCCACAGCCCTCATAAGCAAAGAAAACTCCCGCTTGATAAAGCTCGTTTTTGCACTCGTTAAACTCGCAAAACTCTTGATAAATGAATTTTTCGTTGCCATAATCCCCAGCCGTTTCAAAGCTCACTTGCCCGTTAGCTTCGATGATAGCGACATTTGCGCCCTCTCTGCCAAAGAGCGGTTTTTTTACGCATTTTTTGCCCTGCAAAGGTTTATCACTCGTTTCAAGCAGTAAGGGGTGATTTGGATAAAGCTCCCACAGCACTTTGAGTATGCCCTTGCTTTGAAAAAGTAAGGTGTAAGCGGGGTTTAAGATGATAGCTTTTTGGTTTTTCATCACTTGCGTCAAAAGCACCGCCAGCTCGCCCTCCTCGATGGCAATGCTCTCCCAAGGAATGAGCTTGAAAAGGTATTCGTAATTTACCCCGTCTTTAAAAACGCCATCAACGGAGAATTCTACCTCATCGATATAAGCAAACGCCGTCTCAAAGCCAGCCTCACGCGCGATATGCTCCAAAAGGCGAGTAGTAAGGGTGTCCTCATCGTTTGCAAGGCTTGAAAAAAGGATTTTCCAGCCCTTATAATACTCCTCAAAGCCCTCAACGCTTTCTTCAAGCGTGATAAGCCGCTTGAAATTGTCCATTAAGCTCTCATAAATGCTGTTAAACTGCTCTTGCTCGTTGAGATTGTTTTGTTTAAGCAAAGCCCATTGCAAAATGGCTGCTTCAAAAAGCGAAGTAGGCGTGTCAGCGTTAAATTCAATGAGCTTAATGCCCCTTTTATCAAGCCCGCCAGCCAAGTCAAACCGCCCATACAAGTGCCAATGCACATCATTGTCCCAGCTCATTTTTATCGCATCAACAAGGCTAAAAGGTATGCCAAGCTCGGCAAAGCGGTCGTTGTCGATGACATTTTGTGCCGCCGCGACATACATATCATAAAGCTCGTTAGCCGCCTTGTAGTAGGCGTTTGCCTCGCTTGCGCTCACGCAAACAAGCTCATCGGCTATGTAAGAGCTGCCGTCCTTGTCCGTGTGCCACGAAAAGCCCATTTGCTCTAAAAAATCCTGCCGCAAAGGGGAAACTTTAATCAAATTCATTTATCTTGTCCTTTTTGCTATCTCGCGCCTTGTTGTGGCTTATCTTAAAGTCTAAAAATTTGTGTCATTATAGCAATAAAAGGCAAATTTTAAGCCTGCATTGTGAAATTTTGTTGATAAAATAATTTTGCTTGTAAAAATTCAGCTTTTTTTAAATTTTTACGAGCAGTTTTCACAAAAAAAGCGTGCGATGATGAAATATCACGCATTTTAAAACTTGCTTGTGATGACACGATAGCAATGCTTTGAGATGAATTCTTGTGTATTTGCTCCATAATATCGAAAATGTCTTAAATTTAAGCATTATTTTACATTTTAGCAAAATGCCCTGAATTGAGTGCGATTTTATAGGATTTCGCGCAGGGTGTTTGCCTTGCTCATCCACGATTTAAGGGCGTTTTCATCGTTGTTTGCTATCATTTGTTTGCAAAATTCTAGCTCTTTTTGAAAATGCTCTATGCTTGAAATGAGGTTGTTTTTGTTTTGCGTAAAAATGCTCTCCCACATTGCTGGGCTTGACTTTGCGATACGACTCATTCCGCGAAATGAACCGCCTGCTAAATGCACTATGTCCTTTTTGTCCTCTTCTTTCATCACAAAATTTGCCAGCGCAAAGCTTATGGCGTGGGGTAAATGCGAGATAATCGCCGCGTGATGGTCGTGTGAAGTGCTGTCCATAAAGACGATTTTCATTCCAAGATGAGAGAAAATCTCCACAGCGCGCTTTTGGTGCATATCATCAGCTGTTTCGCTGTCGCACAGAACGCACACCGCACCGCTGTAAAGCTCTTTAAAAGCCGCACTTGCGCCGCTGTTTTCCGTGCCACACATAGGGTGAGCGTAGATGATATGGGGCTTTAAAGCCTTTGGAGTGGCTTTAACTATCTTTGTTTTGGTGCTTCCAAGCTCTATTAGCGTGGTGCTTTGGGGTAGGTTTTCAAGCTCTTTGACAAGGGATACTATCGCATCAACAGGCGTTGCAAGCACGACTATATCGCAGTTTGCTAGCTCTTGCGGGTTGAATTCGCTCATCAACTCGTGGATTAAGCCAAGTTTTAAGGCTAAATTTGCATTTTCTTTGTCTATATCATAACCCAAAACGCAAGAAATAAATTTATTTTCTTTTAGGCAAAGCCCCAAACTACCGCCCATTAAGCCAAGTCCGACAATCGCTACTTTCATCATTTATCCTTTGCAAACTTTTTATTAAAGTTTTTAGGCTATTATACAAGTTTATTTTTGAATTTTAGGTAAAAATTGATGAAAAATTTATTTTGTCTTTGTCTTTTTGTCGGCTTTTTGTGCGCTGCGCCCTTGCAGGAAGTGAAATTTAAAGGATTAAGCCAGCTTTCAAATGAAAGTGCCTTTGGTATCACGGGGCTTAAACTCGGCGAGGAAATAGACGGCGAAAAGGTCAATCAAGCGATTTTACGGCTTTATGAGCAAGGGTATTTCAACGACATTTTTGTCGAGCAAAACGGCGGAGTGCTTGAATTTACGCTCAAACAAAGGCGAAGTATCGCGCGTATCAACATAACAGGCGTTGCGTCAAATGACACCAAGCAAATCAACGAAGTGCTTAACATAAAGCAAGGCAATCTCTACGATGAGGGCGTTGTCAAAGAAGCGGCTGAACGCATAAGAATGTATTATGAAGTGCGAGGCTACTTTGACACTGTGGTAGAAACTTCTACAAAGGATTTAAACAACACCACGAGCTTGCAGCTTGACTTTGAGGTTAATCGTGGCGAAAATATCATCATACAAAATGTGAATTTAATAGGCAGCCAAAAGCTTAGTTATAGCAATGTAGAGCCTTTCATCGCCAACAAAGAAAAAGAATTTATGGGCTGGATGTGGGGGCGCAATGACGGGGCTTTAAAGGTTTTTGAGCTTTCAAACGACAGCGCAAGGATAAATGATGAGTATATGAAAAGAGGCTATTTAGACGCTAAAATAAGCTCGCCCGCCTTACAAAGCGATATGCAAACTTACACGGCTGATTTGAGTTATTTTATCAAAGAGGGCGTGCGCTACAAAATCACAAGCATTAGCATAGAAAATCCCGTCTTTGACAGCGAGGCAAACGAAAAAAAAGTAAAAAAACTTAAAAGCAAGGTCGGCAAAATCGCAAATATCGAAAAAATCCGCGCCGACATAGAAAGCATACAAACAGATACCGCAAATTTAGGCTATGCCTTTGCGCGCGTATATCCTGATGTCCAAAAAGACGAAGCAAACGGCGAGGCAAAGCTACTTTTTCGCGTAGTGCCAAATGAAAAAGTCTATATAAGAAATGTCATCATCACGGGCAACTCACGCACAAACGACAGAGTAGTGCGTAGAGAGCTTTATCTCACTGAGGGCGAGCTTTATCACAAGAGTGATTTAAGGGAGTCTGTTTTTGCCTTGCGCCGTAGTTCTTATTTTGACGAGGCAAACATAAAAGAAGAGCGCGTTGATGAAACGCAAGTGGATTTGCTTGTGGAGGTGAAAGAAGCTAGCACGGGCAGCATTTCAGGCGGCATAGGCTATGGCTCAACGGACGGGCTTTTGCTCAATGCTTCACTTTCTGATACAAATATCTTTGGCACGGGCTTGCGAAGCGTAGTGAGCGTGGATTGTGCGGGCTGTTTGTTCAGCAAGGATAGCGAGTATTACAGCACTTATAACACCTATCTTTCAGGGCGCATAGGACTTACCAACCCACGCCTTTTTGACAGCCATTACAGCCTTGGCGGTAGCGTGTATGCGAGCGATTATAGCTGGTATACAAGCAACTACAACAACAGAACACGCGGTTTTGATATAACGCTTGGACGAGCTTTTGCAAGGTATTTCAGCGCAGGATTTACTTACAACTTTGAAAGCAGCGAGCTTTACGGCATTAGCGATTATCTTAAATTCATCGGCTATCAAGAAGGCAAGAGCATAAAAAGCTCCATAAGCCCATTTATCAGCTTTAACAACACTGATGATTATTATCTGCCCCGTTCTGGCTTTATCATCAGCACAAGTTTAGAGATAGCAGGCGTGGGCGGAGACCAAAAATTCATCGCTTCAAACTCAAATTTCAACTTTTATCAAGGGCTTAAAGACTTCATCGGCTGGGATTTGATTTTGCGTTATAAGGCTAAATTTTACAAGCTTTGGGACACAGGCTATTTGCCCGTCAATCAGCGCATATTTTTAGGCGGTATAGGCTCGTTGCGTGGATATGGAAGTCGCACAGTAAGCCCTAAAATCAATAATGAAAAAAACTATGAATACGGCGGCACCATAGCGTTTTCAAATTCAGTGGAGTTGAGCTTTCCTATCATCGACAGGGTAAAACTGCGCGGGGCTTTGTTTTTTGACTATGGCTACATTACTGATGAAGATAACAAAGACCCTATAAGCGAGAAAAACATACAAAGATACAGCACGGGCATAGCCTTTGAGTGGGTAACGCCTATGGGACCGCTGCAATTTGTCTTTGCCAAACCGCTCAACCCAAAAGACGGCGATGACATAGAAAACTTTGAATTCACAATGGGAACGAGATTTTAGCACGAAAGTAGGGAAAAAATTTGCGAAATTTACAAAAAAATTTAAGAATGTGCTATAATTTTGCTTTTAAACCAAAAAGAGGATAAAATGAATTTTTTAGACTTTTTTTCAGGCGTTCGCCGCAAGCAAGCCGAGCCAAATGAAGCTCCAAACCACTGGATAAAGTGCAAAAACTGCAACGCGCTTATGTATTTTAAAGAAATTCAAGCGTGTTTGAGCGTTTGCCCTAAATGTGGCTACCACTTACGCATCACCCCGCAAGAACGCATTGAAATGCTGTGCGATGAGGGTTCTTTTGTCGAATTTGACGCAAATTTAGAAGCCATTGACCCCTTGAAATTCGTAGATAGCAAATCCTACAAAAAAAGACTTGAAGAAAACACCCAAAAAACAGGGCGCAAAAGCGCAGCCATAAGCGGAGAGTGCCTCATCGATGGGCGCAAAGTTCAGCTTGTCATTTTTGATTTTGCCTTTATGGGCGGCTCCTTAGGCTCTGTGGAGGGCGAAAAGGTTGTCCGCGCCGTGCAAAGAGCCATAAAAACGCAAACTCCGCTTATCATCATCAGCGCATCAGGGGGTGCGAGAATGCAAGAAAGCACCTTTTCGCTTATGCAAATGAGCAAGACAAGTGCGGCTTTGAAGCTTTTAAGCGAAGAAAAACTGCCCTTTATCAGCGTTTTAACAGACCCGACAATGGGCGGAGTGAGCGCGAGTTTTGCTTTTTTAGGCGACATTATCATCGCTGAACCGGGCGCTTTGGTAGGCTTTGCAGGCGCAAGAGTGATAAAGCAAACCATCGGGGCTGACTTGCCTGAGGGCTTTCAAAAGGCTGAATTTTTGCTCGAACACGGACTCATCGATGCTATCGTCCCAAGAAGCGAACACAAAAAATTCATCAGCCACTTTTTAGGGCTTTTTGCAAGGAAGTAGCGTGCGAATTTCACTCTTTTGTATCCAAAAAAATGCGGCTGAATTTGCGCCCTTAAACGAAAAATTTGCTAAACTTGTTTCAAACTACGCAAAATTAGAGCAGCTTTGCGTTTTTAACGCTAAAATCAACGCCGCGCAAAAGCAAGGAAAACTTGCCGCACAGCAGAGCTATGCTGAGCATTTAAAGCCTTATAAAAAGGGCTTTTGCGTGGTTTTAGATGAGGGCGGCAAAGAATTTACAAGCGTGGAATTTGCAAATTTACTCAAAGATAAGAGCGAAATTTCTTTTTTTATAGGCGGGGCTTTTGGCTTTGACAAGGGCTTTTTGAGCGAGTTTGACTTGGTGCTTTCGTTAAGCAAACTTACTTTGGCGCACCAAATGCCGAAAATTTTGCTTTTGGAGCAGCTTTATCGGGGCTTTTGTATCTTACACAAGCATCCTTATCACAAATAAGGCAAAGTATGGAAAAAACAGAGTTAGATAAATTTAAAGAGATTTTAGAGATGAGAAAAAGGGCGATTTTAGCCCAACTTAATGACAACGCTCAGGATTTGCAGGGCTTGCAAGACAGCGCACCAAGCGATAGTGCTGATTTTAGCACCATCAACACCAGCTCACAAATCGAGCAGGCTATTGCTGAAAATTTGAAAGAAGAATTAAGCGAAATCGCCCTTTCTTTAAACAAAATTCATCAAAACAAATTCGGCATTTGCGAGCTTTGCGAGGGAGATATTGATTTAAACCGCCTTAAAATCAAGCCCCACGCGAGGTATTGTATAAATTGCCGCGAAATCATCGAAAAGGAAAAGAAATGAAAATCAAACTTTTTGTCTTTGCCAGCATTACCTATATGATAGTGCTTGGCGCATTTATTTTTACCATAAATGCCGAAAACTACACGCTTGAACTTGGCTCATACAGCCTAACCTTGCCCATAGTCATTTGGTTTTTGCTGCCTGTTTTTGTGCTTTTTGTCGTGGCGCTCGTGCATATGAGCTTTTATGGGCTTTTGCGCTACCTGAAATACAAGCATTTTTTTGACGATGCGGACAAATTTGAAGCCCTTGCCTGCGAAGTGCTGTTGCAAAAGCCAAACCGCACGACTTTTAAAACCCAAGAATTCAAAAACGCCGCCGAGCTTTGCAAGAGCCTTAAAACGCGCAAAAAAATCCCTAATTTTGCTAAATTTAACGAAGCCATAGAGCTTTTAAACGAGCTTGATGAGGGCAAAAGCGTGAATTTAAGGAAGTTTAAGCTTGATGAGGACAACGCCTTGTGCGTGCAAAATGAAAACAACCGCATTAAAAACGACTTAAACTACGCCTTTTCGCGCATAAAAGGCAAAAAAGAATTTGAAGATGAAAGCGATTTGCTCGCCTTTGAAACGCTTTTGCAAAACGGCGATATGGCGCAAATTCAAAGCGTGAAGCTCACAAAAAACGCTCCCCAAAGGCTAGGACTCATAGAACGCTTTGAAAAAGGCACTTTGCAAATGAGCGGGGCTGAATTTGAAAGCCTTTTAAACGCGGGTGGCTTTGATGAAAAGGACTTTTTAAGCGCGGCGAAAATGAGCGTGAAAAAACTCAACCCAGACGCGCTCATAGCGGTGTTTAAGCGGCTTAAAAACACTTACCCAGAAGCTCTGCGCGCTTATCTTTATATTTTAGCTGAATTCTCGCTTTTTGATGAGCTTAGGCTTGAAATCGGCAACGACAAAACGCATTTTAACGACTTTAAAATCGTCCTTTTAGCGCGTGAAAAAAACCAAAAAGTTGATTTAAACAAGCTTATTTGCTGATGATTGACTTTTCGCAAAAGCCCTTGTTTCTAGCGCCGATGGCAGGATATAGCGATTTGCCCTTTCGTGCTGTGGTGAAAAAATTTGGAGCGGATTTTACCATAAGTGAGATGATAAGTGCGAATGCGCTTGTTTTTGAGAGCAAAAAGAGCCTTAAAATGCTCGAAAAGCACGAGAGTGAAAGCCCTTTCATCGTGCAAATCGCGGGCAGTGATGAGAGTGTCATCAAAAAAGCCGTTTTGCTTTTAAACGGGCTTGAATTCATAGATGGCATTGATTTTAACTGCGGCTGCCCTATGCCAAAGGTCGTGCGGCAAAACGCTGGGGCTGCCTTGCTTGAAAATTTAGAGCTTTTAAAAAGGCTAGTAAGTGCCATAAAAACGCACAGCGCGAAAAAAAGCGTGAGCGTAAAATTTAGGCTTGGCTTTAAGGACAAAAAGGCTGAGCTTATTGCAAGGGCTTGCGAGGAAGCGGGGGCTGACTTTGTGGCGATTCACGGGCGCACCGCAAAGCAGCTTTACAGCGGAAAGGCTGATTATGAGGGTATCGCGCTTGCTAAAAAGGCGGTGAAAATCCCTATCATCGCAAACGGCGACATTGACGCGCACAACGCAAGTGCTATTTTACAAAGCACAAAGGCTGACGCGCTGATGATAGGGCGCGCAAGCGTTGGCAAACCTTGGCTTTTTTACGAGCTTAAAAGCGGTAAAAGCGTGAGTAACGCCCTAAAAAAGGAAATTATCCTTTATCATTATGAGTCTATGCTAGGATATTACGGCAAAATGGGCGTGCCGCTTTTTCGCAAACACCTACACGCCTATGCTAAGGGCATTGACGGGGCTGCGAAATTTCGCGAGTTTATCAACCACACGGACGAACCGAGCACTATGCAAAAAGCGATTGAGGAATTTTTCTAGGCACAAAGCCTTGAAATTCAAGCCGTGCGTGAATTTTTTGGGTGTTTGGTGCTTGCAATGACAGCACACCCTTGTCATTTTGAGCCTTTTGCAAAAAGGCGAAAAATCCACGCCCTAAAAACGCAAACTCGCACTTTAAATTCGTGGATACTTCACTTTGCTCCGCAAAGTTCAGTATGACAAGGGTATTGTCATTTTGAGCGGAGTGCGTTAGCACAAAGCGAAAAATCCACATTATCATTTTGAGCCTTAGTAAAATATGGATTGCCACGCCGTTTTTGCAAAAACGGCTCGCAATGACAGCACACCGCATAAATTTTCGCAAAATTTACGCACGATAAAATCACGCAAAAATTCACTTTTGTCATTTTGAGCCTTTTGCAAAAAGGCGAAAAATCCATAAATTCTATTTTCAGTAGCTTATTTCCGTTTTTTGTATGGATACTTCACTTTGCTACGCAAAGTTCAGTATGACAAGGGCATTGTCATTTTGAGCAAAGTATGTTGGCACAAAGCGACCCAACGGGTTGCAAGGCGTAGCCACAGCAACAAAATCTCCATTGTCATTTTGAGCGGAGTGCGTTAGCACAAAGCGAAAAATCCAAAGAATTTGAGACACGCCTTAAAGCACTAAAATCACACTTTAAATTTATGGATGCTTCGGCTAACGCCCCAGTATGACAGGACTTTGTCGGTATGACAAAAAATAAGTTAATATGATAAAATTCATCAGTATGACAAGAACTTTGTCATTGTGAGAATTTGCAAAGCGTGAGCGTGTGAATTCGTGGCAATCCAAAGGTAAATTTGCGTTTAAATTTATAGATTGCCACGATTTTCTCGCAATGACGAAAAAGCGTGAATGCCACGCAAGGCTTATGCTTTTCTCGCGATGACGGACAAGGTGCAAAATGCGTTTTAAAAAAAACTAAAATTTAATTTTGCTAATATCAGCCTTGTTTAAATTATAAAGTTTAAAGACTAAATCGTCAATATCGCATTCGAGTTGTGAAGTATCAGCACTTGAATTTTTAGCTTTTAAGGCTAAAATTTTATCAACTGAATTTATTATTTTATCAATTAAATTCTTATTGCTAGAATTTAATTTGTGAATTAAAGCGTATTGTTCTAATTGAACTTGAAAAATAAATTTATAGACATAGCGAATCTTGCGTTAAAAGTAAATTTTCAAGGCTTTTGCCTTGAAATTTAGGCACTTTTTTGCAAAAAAGCGTAGGTTGGGTTTGTTTGTCGTAAGGCTTGATTTGTAAGTGATAAGGCGTTTTAGTGTGAAAATCAGCATAAAATAAATGGTGCTGAATGCTTTTTTTTGATGATGGGTTTGGGGGAATTTTTGTGGTTTGGGTTTATTTATCTTTTGGTTTTTCTTTTTCGGGCTTTTGCGATGTGTTTTTGTCTTGTGTCGGCTTCCTTGTCATTAAAGGAGTGGAAACGCCATTTTTAGATATTTGTGTAGATTGTTGTTTGCCTAAATCTAAATTTTGCATTATTTTCCTTTTGGCTTTTCTTTATCTTTGTTTGATTTTTGTATTTTATCTTTATCTTGCTGTTTCTTTTGTGCTTTAACTTTCAACGGACTAGAAATGCCATCGGCTACAACATAAAGTGTTATATTTGAATCTTTATACAAAAATTTTCTCATTGCTTGTCCTTTGATTTTTCGCTTGGCTTTTGTTGTTGTGTCGAACTTGAATTTGCATTAGAATTTGCCCTTTTTGCAGCAATCGGTGGTGGACAGCCGTCCATAAATCTTATAAAGTTTGATTTTGCGGGCAATGGACTAGGACTACCTTCTGTTGAAACATTAAAGTTTTTATTCAAATCTTTGTTTTCGCTCATATTTTATCCTTTGCTAAAAAAATATACGCCAAGTATTATAGCTAAAATTGTTAAAGTTATCGCAATAAAAATCAAAGAAAGAGTATTGCATAGTTTTCCACTTTTGGTGTAGCAACTTTGTTTGAAAAAAGACTCATCTTTAAATTCTAAATAATACTCTTCAATATACTTCATATCTTTTTCAATTCCTTTGGCGCAAAGCCAAAAAGATAAAAGAACGGTAATTAAAGAAAAAACATTGAACATTATGAGAAAGAAAACTAAAATTTTAATACACAAATCGGCTTGCAACTCTTTTAGCAAAAAGGGCATTAAGCCAAAAAGAGCTACCGACATAGTTAATGTCATCTTATCTTGTGATTCGTGATTTGATTTAAGATTGTTATTTGCTTCTTTTACATATTGCTCGTAAAGCCTTTGATTTTCTTTTCTTGTTTCGTCATCTACCATTTTTAAACCCTTTCTATAATTTTGATATCATTAGGACTTAAATTATACAACTTATAAATAAGATTGTCAATATCACATTCGAGTTGTGAAGTGTCGGCACTTGAAATTTGGGCTTTTAAGGCTAGAATTTGATTTACCAACTTCACAAGCTCATCAACTAAATTTTGGTTTTCTTTTGTGATTTTTGGGATAGGGAGTTTTTCGACAAAAATTTTACTCATTTCATAACCATTTGCACCCAAAGTTGCACCTATTTGTTTAAAATACCAAAAATTTAATTTAGAATTTAAAAGTGCTGTTAAATATGTCAAATTCTCGTTTTTGCTAGTAATAATAAAACATTTTTGATTTGTGTAAAATCGTTGTGTATCATAAGAAGCAATAAATTCCTTATTCATATTTGGATACACAATCTTTTCTTTCTCAAAGTCCTCATAATACGCTATATTATCTTGTGTTTCAAACCACTTGTTTGAAGTCTTTTTGCGACAACCTTTTTCGCCACTTTGCGCTATGCGTGGCATAAAATTTTCAAGGTATTTTTTCAACGCTGGATAATCATCTATGTTTAATTTTAGAGCTGGAAAAGTGCTTATGAGCCACAAGCCCGCCCATTCATAGCTGTATCTTTTTATGTCTCGTCCGCGTAAAATCGGCTTGATGAGCTTTGCGGTGCGCTCACGCTCGCTCTCGTCCCAGCAAGAGTTTAAAACCGCCTCGTTTGTCGCTGTGTCTATGATAAAGGCTTCGTTATAGCCTGTTAAAACGCCACGATAAATAGCTATGTCCCATTCTTTCAAAGGCGTGCCGACTGACTCGATTTTGCTTTTTAGCTCAAAAAGGGCATCATCACCAAAGATGAAAGCCTCTTTGCTGAGTTTGCTTTGTGGAATTTGGGTGTAAGTAAGCGTTGATAAGTCTTTTTCGCTAGGGCTTGCGTAGTTAAGTTTGTGCGTTTTGCTTGCTTTGTTTTTGATAAAACTTACTGTGCTTGTATCCACAGTGGCATTTTCAAAGACTTTTAAGCCGTTTAAATCCACAAATTCCAAAAGCGTGGTTTTATTAAGCAAAAACTCCCTTAAATTCGCTCCATAGCCCGCACGGGCGAATTTGTTTGAAGTGATAAAGCTCAAAATGCCACCTTTTTCAAGCACTTTAAAGCCTAGTTCAAAAAAGTAGGTGTAAATGTCGCTCGTGCCTGAGTAGATTTCGTAAGCTTTGGCAAGGCTTGGTTTAAGCTCTTTTATCTCTTCTTGGCGTATGTAGGGCGGATTTCCCACTACCAAATCAAAGCCCATAAATTCGCCATTTTCATTTAAAACCTCAGGGAATTCAAAACGCCATTCAAAGGGCTTTTTGCTTTCTAAATTAAAAATGCTTTCATATTCTTTTTTAAGTGCGCTAAATTCAAGCCTTGCTTTGCTCTCATCAAGGTCAAAAAAGCTGAAACTTTGAGCGATATAAAGGCTTAAATTCTCATCATCTTTTGCTAAAAAATTGCCGTATTTTTTCGAGTATGCCTCGCATTTTGCGGTAAAGGCTTTTATTTCTTTGTTAAATTTGTCCTTAAAACAAAAGGTGCGAAAGCTTTCTTTAAGGGCTTTTATCTCTTTTTCTATGCGCATTTTGTCGTCAAAAAAGCCCTCTTTGTAGTCCTTGATAACGCTTTTGTATTTTTGCATTCGCTCTTTTATGTTTGGATAGTGCGTCAAAGAGCGGTTAAGCTCAAAATAACTTATGAGTGAGTTGCCGCATTTAATGTTTATGTCGATATTTGGCAGGGTTTGCATTTGATGAATTTCATCATTTAAATTCTCATCAAAGCCCTCATCGTCCTTTTGTAAATAATAAGAATTTTTCAAAAGCTCTATCCAAAGGCGGAGTTTGGTTATCTCGCAGGAATTTTCGTTGATATCCACGCCAAAAAGGTTGTTTTCGATGATTTGCTTTTTGAGCGTAAAAAGGGCTTTTTGGATAGCGTGGCTTTCATCGTTTTTGATTTTGGGCTTTTTGTAAGCGTAAATTTCGCCATTTGGCTTGGTGATGACAAGTTCATCGCTTAAAAGCGCGAGTTCGCAAGGATTAAGCCTTTGAGCTAAGCCAAGAGCGTGGTAAATGGCTATCATTTCATTTAAGGCTGATACCAAAAAATGCCCACTACCAACGGCTGGGTCGCAAATGCGAATGGAATTTAGCACGGCTTTAAACTCTTGCGCCTTTGTGCTAAAATCCCTATCAATGCGTTCTCTTAACGCCTTTAAATCCTCGCATTGCCATTTAAATTTATCATTAAATTTGCTTAAAATCACTTTTTCAAGGCTTGCGCGGCACATATAGCTTGTGATGAAGCTTGGTGTGTAAAAGCTGCCCTCTTTGTAGCCGTTGAGCTTTTCAAAGACAAGTCCTAGCACCGATGAGCTGATGAGTTCTTTTTGCAAGGCTAGTTCTGGGCTTTTTTCATCGCTACCAAAGTCAAAGGCGTCTAAAAATTCAAAGATATAAACAAGCAAAGGCACAGAGCCTGCTTTTTTCTTGGCGTTTTTGTCTTTAATTTGCGTTTTGGCAAAATAAGGCAAAGTGGCACTGTCATCAAGGGCTGAAATGTCGAGTATTTCGCGCTCTATGGCTTGCTTTTGAAAAAGGGCTGAGTTAAGATAAGGCAAATAATCAAGCGTGGAATTTGCCCTGTCTTTTGGCTTTTTGGCTAAAATTTCAAAGAAAAGTTGGGATAGGGCTTTGAAATTTCGCACCTTGTTTGGATTAAGGAATTTTAGGCTTTCATCATCGTTAAAACGCACCAAATTCGCCTCGATGAGTTTGAGAAACAAAATGCGGTTTAGCCACAGCACGACAAAGCTCATAACGCGTTCAAAGTCTTGTTTGTCTTGGGGGAGCTTGGCTAAAATGGCGTTGTAAAGGGTGTTTGCGCTTTGTGAGCTTGGCTTTATAAGCAGCTTTGAGCTTTCTTTCACCTCGCACAAACCTAAAATGTATAAAAGTTCCTCGTAAAAGGCTGAATTTAGGCTGTTGGCGTCATTTGGGTTAAACTCATCAAGCAAAAAATCCTTGTGAAAGGCTTTGAAAATAGGCTTTAAACTTTTAAAATCCGCCTTATCTTGCGCTAAAATGGGCTTTAAGTTAAGATGAAATCCCTTTAAACTCGGCTTTTCGTGGGCGTCTTGGGAGATAGATTTTAAATACTCAGGCGAGTTTAAAAGCTTGCTTGTTTCTTTG
>OBCH01000151.1_pt1 | contig 18260 bp, 19 predicted proteins | sample 1495941 | NCBI WGS metagenome assembly OBCH01 (sample SAMN03418276, study PRJEB22391) | human gut metagenome | biome: human-gut; feature: organic feature; material: feces | host: Homo sapiens | place: Tanzania | collected 2013-01
CTTACTCATTTTAGCTAAAAAACAGTCTAAATATTTGGAAGTTACTAAATTTCAGAGTATCTTTGCAAAAGAATAAAACGTATCAAGACAAAGGAATCAAAACGTATCCCTGCAAAGGAATAAAAAAAATGCGTATGAGACAGGTAGAAGAAAGATATATCAGCTTGCTGACCGACTTCGGCTTCAAGCGAATTTTTGGAACAGCAATAAACAAGGATTTGCTGATTTGTTTTCTCAACAGCTTGTTTGATGGCAAACAGGTTGTGAAGGACGTTTCGTATCTCACCCCTGAGCATGTGGGAGACGTCTACACCGACCGCAAAGCCATCTTCGACGTATACTGCGAGGGCGAAAACGGCGAGAAGTTCATCGTAGAAATGCAGAATGCCTATCAGACATATTTCAAGGATCGCTCCCTGTTCTATTCCACATTCCCTATCCGTGAGCAGGCACCAAAGGGGAAGGATTGGGACTTCAAACTCAACTATGTATATACCGTTGCCCTGCTCAACTTCGACATGAACGAGGAAGCCTTCGAAAAGGAAAAAATCCGCCATAGTGTACAGCTGTGCGATACCGCCACTCATAAAGTGTTCTACGACAAGCTGGAGTTCATCTATGTAGAAATAGCCAAGTTTAACAAATCGCTGGAGGAACTGGAGACGCTTTACGACAAGTGGCTCTATGCGCTGAAGAATCTCTACAAGCTTACCCAGCGCCCTAAGGAGTTATGCGACAAGGTCTTTGACCGCCTCTTCGAGGAAGCCGAGATTGCCAAGTTTACTCCGCAGGAATTGAGGGAGTACGAGGCCAGCAAGATAGCATATCGCGACATCAAGAATTCCGTAGACACCGCCAAGCGTGAAGGTATTGCTGAAGGAATGGAAAAAGGAATGGAAAAAGGAATGGAAAAGAAAAGCCTTGAGATTGCCAAGAAGATGCTGACAAAGGGCATGGATGAAGCGACTGTGATGGAAATAACGGGGCTGTCGGCAGAAATGATACAGCAGCTGAAAGCGGAGATGTAGATGATAGATTCGCAAGACTGAAAGAACAGATACATGAACCCGTATATATCTCTATCGACAAGGAGGCAAGTATTGACAATGAGGCCAATGAGGAATTGATTCGGATGATATTGTCAGAGAGGCAGAACAGGGAGGAGTGACACGTGTCATTTTGGCATTTCAGAGGGGAAGTAATTGACAGAAATCAATTTTTCAAGCCTTTTAAGAAGAAAAAGACAGAAATGTTGTGTGCGAACACAAAAAGGTATTACCTTTGCACTTGAAAAGATTGAATAACGATAATTAAAGTAAAGAAAGGGTAACAATTATGATGATTTTTGGAATGACATTGGTAGTTTTAGCTATCACATTTGCTGAGATTGTAGTAATCAACAAAAAGATGCATCTCGGTGAGTAATATGGAACTAAAATAAGTTATTAATTTTACAAAATACGAAAGGCAGTTGCAGGCTATGGTGCTTGCAACTGCCTTTTTTTGTCGACCCGCATAGAGAATGCCCTATGGTGGGGAACGTGCTCTCAATGATGCCATCGCTCATCTTGCGGATGTAAGAGGCTGCTGTGTCTTTGAAAGCTTGTTAAGAGATGTGAGTGGGGGATTATTTATTTGATTCCTCTCTCGTTGAGTGCCTTTGAGTATTTGGCAGCGTTGTCGAGGTGCTCGGAGTAAGTGCGGGCAAAGTTGTGGGTGCCGCTGAAATCCTCCTTCGCACACATGTAGAGATAGTCGTGGTGGATGTGGTTGAGCACGGCATCAATGCCGGCAACAGTAGGGATGCGGATAGGCCCTGGAGGCAGTCCTGGGTTGCGATAGGTGTTGTAGGGGCTGCGGATGCTGAGCAGGTTGTTGTAGATGCGCTTCAGCTCGAAACGCTTCCAGGCGAACTTGATGGTAGGATCGGCCTGAAGAGGCATTCCCTCGGGATATTCGGCATTGCGAAGCATCAGACGGTTGTAGTACATGCCCGCAATCATCGGTTTCTCACCGTCGTTGGCAGTCTCCTCGTCCACGATACTTGCCAGGGTGATGACCTGCTGCGGGGTGAGGTTCATGTTCTTCGCCTTCTGTGTGCGCTCAAAGTTCCAGAACTTGTCCGACTCCTTCTTCATGCGGCTGAGCAGTTTGTCGAGCGACACGTTCCAGTAGATGTCGTATGTGTTGGGGATAAACATACAGGCGATGGTGGCCGTGTCGTAACCATACTTCTCGCAGGTTTCCTCGTCGGTAAGGGCATGGCTGATGGTAGCACTGTCGAGCATCAGCTTGCGTCCCAACTCAGCTGCGAGTTTGTCGAGTGTCCGGACCGATGGAACGGTCAGGTTGACGGGTTCCTGGAGTCCGTTCTTCAGGTGGCGCCATGTCTTGAGCGAACCGTCACCGGGATGGATGGCATAGCGACCCGTGCGAATATGCTCGGCGTATTCGGAGTGATGGGTAAGGGTGCGGAAAGCCTGCATCGGGATGGCGCGGGCTATCGGCGCAAGCTTATGATAAACGGAGTCTATATTGTCGTCTTCGTCAATATAGACATATTCTGTCTTCTCGCTTTTCGAGAATGAGGAAAAGCCATAGATATAAGTAATGACGATTACCGCCACGAGGCACACCAAGGCGCCATAGAAATAAAATTTGTAAGCGGTCTTGCTTTGTTTTTTCTTCATTTTTGTGTTTTGTTTTTGTGCATGAATTTCGCTGCAAAAGTACATTTATTCGTGGAATTGACAAAATTATTGGGCTTATATTATTCAAGTATAGGTAAAAATAGGTTAATTCCTTATTATTTCGGTAAGATTGACGTAACTTTGCAAAGTTCAATAACAGAAAAATGATGGAAACAAAGGATTATAAAGAAGGAATAAGGGAATATGATACGTATGTCTTCGACCTGGACGGTACGTTGCTCTCCACACTCGACGACCTGGCTGCAAGCTGCAACTACGCCCTTCGCACCAACGGGATGGAGGAGCACTCTGTCGACGACGTCAGGAGATTTGTGGGCAACGGCGTTCGCAAGCTCATGGAGCGTGCCATTCCTCAGGGCGACAGCAATCCGCTCTTCGACAAGACCTATGCCGACTTCAGAAAGCATTATATGGAGCACAACCTCGACACCACCACGCCTTATCCCGGCATCATGGATCTGTTGAGCAGACTGAAGGAGAGATACAAGAAAGTGGCTGTGGTGAGCAACAAGTTCTATGCTGCCACGCAGGCGCTCTGCCGTCATTTCTTTGGCGACCTGGTGGATGTGGCGATAGGAGAGCGTGAGAACATCAGGAAGAAGCCTGCGCCCGACACGGTAGAGGAAGCCCTGCGCCAGTTGGGTGCCGACAGGGTTGGCGCAGTGTACATTGGCGACAGCGACGTCGACATCATGACTGCCCGCAACTGCCAAATGCCTTGTATCAGCGTGTTATGGGGTTTCCGTGACAAAGAATTCCTCGTGGATCATGGCGCCACAACTTTCGTTCACTCTCCCGAAGAAATATTTCCTTTCTGAAAGGAAGGCTTTTCTGGAGGAATCTCCTTCGGGAGTTAAGACATATGTTTTATATTTCTTCTATTATCTTATTAATTGTTTCTAACATTCCCGGGAGTTTGTTTTTGACTACATCATAGACAATAGATTCATCTATGTCAAAATAGTGGTGAGCAATAATATCACGGATACCCATAGCTCCTTTCCAATCTACATCAGGGTAATTAGGAAGAAGTTGTTTTTGGGTCATCTTATCAATTCCCTTTATACTTTCGCCTATTGCGAGAAGCAACATGCAGGTACTTTCAAGACGTTCCATACCAGCAGGAGTACAGACATAATATTGCGAATCATCAATAGATTTTGAGTTGTTGATGATTCTTTCTATAGTTGAAGCTATTCGTTTGAGTGAATAGTATAAGAGTTCTTCGTCATGCATAGATTCCGTCTCTTTTAATTTGCTTTAAAAGCATTGGGTTCATATTGTTGCGTAATCTAACAATATCTACTGGCTTACCAAAAAGTTCTTGCAGTTCTTCTTTGATGTGAACTAATATAAATAAGTCCGGCTTTTTCATTTCGACACAAACATCAACGTCGCTGTCTTCTGTCTGTTCATTTCTTGCCACAGACCCAAAGATACCAATCTTTGTAATGCCATAAGCATCCGCTTTGGTGCTGAGGTATTTGCGAAGTATAGTAATATAATCGTTTGTTGTCTTCATTGTCTTTTCATTTTTGCCACAAATATACAATATTATTTATTATGGTCCAAGTTTTTACAGAGTTTTCTTGCTAAAATAGTTCAGACAACTTGGTTTTACAATAAATTCCTGTAACCAAAGAGAACGATAATTCACTAAACTTTTAATCTTCTCATCAAATTTCCCCCCAAAAAACTTCTTCCCTTATGCTAAATGCGAGTTGACGAACTGGTAGACGGCATCCTTGTAGGAATCGGAGATAGGGATGCTGGTCTCGCCATAATAGATGCGCATGTGACCGATGGAGTCCATACGGCAGAGGTTGGCGATGAACGAACGGTGGATGCGCTTGAACTGCTGGCGGGGCAGACGGCTCTCCAGTCGCTTGAGGTTGGAGAAGGTCGTGACCTTACGGCCCTGTGTGAGATGGAAACGCACATAGTCGTTCATGCTCTCGATGTAGAGAATATCGTCGAGGTCGATGCGGACAAACTTATTCTCAACCCTGGCTACTAAGCAGCGGTCGCGCTCTATCGGGTCCTGCAACTGGTATTCGTCAAAGGTAGCCCTCACTCGCTTGTACGACTCCTGAAAGTCTTCGAAGCTGATGGGTTTGAGCAGATAGTCGGCAGCTCCAGCCTTGATACCGTCGAAGGCATACTCCTTATAGGCTGTGGTAAAGACCAGACGGCAACTCTCCGGCACGAGACGGGCAAACTCAATGCCGCTCAGTTCGGGCATCTGTATGGCGAGGTAGAGCACGTCGACATGTCCGTTCCTCACGTCTCTTACAGCCTCCCGCGCACTGGTATAAGCACCAATAAGTTGTAGGGTTGGTGTTCGCTTGATGTGGCTCGTTATCTGGTTCAGAGCCTCTGGGTCATCGTCAATAACGACACAGTTTAGTATCATGTTTTATAGTGTTTTTTGTTCTTTTCTGCTACAATAACGTCCCGATTGGGAAATTATTGTGCAGAATAGCGGGAGATTTTTATTCGTATCTGATGGCTTCGATAGGGTCGAGGCGGGCAGCTTTCTTGGCAGGATACCAGCCGAAGAAGACACCTGTGAAGGTACAAACAGCAAAGCTCATGATGATGCTCCAGGGCTCTATCTGCGTGGCTACGTGCAGGAACTGTTGCAGTCCTACCGACAGACTGACTCCCAACAGCACACCTATCACACCGCCCGTCACACTCAGCAGGATGGCCTCGATGAGGAACTGGTTGAGGATGTCGACACCACGTGCTCCCACGCTCATGCGCAGACCAATCTCACGGGTGCGCTCCGTCACACTCACATACATGATGTTCATGATGCCGATACCGCCCACGAGGAGCGAGATGCCTGCCACAGAACCAAGAAGGATGGTGATGGTCGACATGGTGGAGTTCATCATGCTCGAAATCTCCTCCTGCGAACGGATGTTGAAATCGTCCTCGTCTGCCTCGGTCGTATCGGTGGCGTCCTTGAGCTTATGGTTGCGTCGCAGGATCTCCGTTATCTGGTCTTGAGCCGGTTGCGAAGCTTCCTCGGTAATCGCCGAGCAGACGATGCCGCCCAAGTAGGTTTGGGCCAGGATGCGTTTCATCACGGTGGTGTAGGGCGCCAGCACCAGGTCGTCCTGGTCCATGCCCATGGAGTTGTAGCCCTTCTTCTTCAGCACACCCACCACACGGAAGGGGATGCTGTTGAATCGCACCACCTTGCCCACGGGGTCGCTGCCGTCGGGGAAGAGATAATCCACCACTGTCTGTCCCAGGATGCACACCTTGGCAGCCGCCTTGATGTCGTTGTCGGTAAACATCTCACCGTCGGCCACCTTGAGCTGTCGGATGCTCAGGTAGTCCTGGTTCACACCGTAGATGGAACTTTGCGTATTGTTGTTGCCGTTGATCCATTGACCGCTGCTGTTGACGGTAGGCGAGATGGCAGAGATGTAGTTGCACTCGTCCTTGATAGTCTGATAGTCAGTCTGTTTGAGGGTCTCCATGGCAGAGGCGTCCTGTCTCACACCGCCCCTCATGTCGGCACCCGGCGAAATCATGATCATATTGCTTCCCATCTCGGCGATGTTGGCCTTGATGCTTGCCTTGCTGCCCTGTCCGATAGCGAGCATGGTGATGACGGCAGCAATACCTATAATGATACCCAAAGCCGTGAGAAACGACCGCATCTTGTTGGCTGCGATCGCCCTGATGGCTATCTTGAATAGATTCTGATAATTCATCGCATTTTAAATCATTAATATTGAAAAATTACTCATCCGTATTCGCCGGCAGGGCAGCGAGACCCTCGGCGGCAGAGAGGATGTGCGGATTGTACTCGTCGCTGATGATGTGACCGTCGCGCAACTCGATGTTACGGCTCGAATAGTTGGCAATATCGGGGTTGTGGGTCACGAAGATGATGGTACGTCCCTCAGCGTAGAGCTTCTGGAAAAGCACGAGAATCTCGAAACTTGTACGTGTGTCGAGGTTGCCCGTTGCCTCATCGGCAAGGATGACGGCTGGGTTGTTGACCAGGGCACGGGCTATGGCCACACGCTGCATCTGTCCACCCGACATCTGGTTGCTCTTGTGATAGAGACGTTCGCCCAGTCCTACGGCCTTCAGCGCCTCTATTGCCCTCTGCTTGCGCTCCTCGGCTGTTACCGAGGGGTTGTACATCAGGGGCAGTTCCACATTCTCCACGCTCGTGGTCTTGGGCAGGAGGTTATAGTTCTGAAAGATAAAACCTATCTTGCGGTTGCGCAGCACGGCACGCTCCGAACGCGACATGGTGCGTACCGACACGCCGTCGAGGTAGTATTCGCCACTCGATGGGGTGTCGAGACAGCCCAACTGGTTGAGCAGGGTAGACTTGCCCGATCCCGACTACCCATGATGGTGACAAACTCGCCCTCGTAAATCTTGAAGCTCACGCCCTTGAGGGCATGAACCGTCTCGTCGCCTACGAGGAAGTCGCGCCTTACGTTGTCGAGCTCAATCACGACCTTCTTCTGGTCTTGGCTGGCTTTGCTTTCTATGTTTTCTGACATGATGATTGTACTTTTATTGAACTTTCGCTGGGTTCAGAATAAACTTTAGCTGGGTTGAGAAGTGATAGCAAACCCTTATTTCTTATTTCTTCTTTCCCCTTGGACCCGGTCCGCTTATCAGTCCCTGGCTTTGCTGCTGGTCCTCGCTGTCGTCCTCGGGTGTGTTCACCACGATTTCGGTCACAATCTGCTGACCGGCCTTCAGTCCCTTTGTTATCTCTGTATGCATTCCGTCGGTCTGACCGATGCTCACTGGGTGAGCGGTAAGGGTTTTGCCGTCGAGGGTCCACACCTTGTTCTTGCCCTTGCAGTCAACTATCTTCATGTCTTTGCCTACGGTTTCCTTGGTAGGTGTGAAGCGCAGCGCCTTGTTGGCTACAGCCAGTACGCCAGTACGTTCCTGCGTGTAGATAGTGACATTGGCGGTGAGTCCCGGTTTCAGTTTCAGATCGGCATTCTGTGCGCTGATCACCACCTCGTAGGTTACCACGTTGTTGGTTGTCGTAGCCTGCAGACGCACCTGCTTCACCGTACCCTCGAAGGTGTCGTCGGGATAAGCGTCGACGGTGAAGGTAACGCGGTCGCCCTCCTTCACAGCACCTATGTCAGCCTCGTCCACGTCGGCTACTACCTGCATGTTGGTCAGGTCTTTGGCGATGGTGAAGAGCTCAGGAGTGTTGAAACTGGCAGCCACGGTCTGACCTTCCTCCACACTCTTCGAGATAACGGTTCCGTCGATAGGCGAAGTGATGGTGGCGTAGCCTAAGTTGGTCTGCGCACGTTGCACCTGTTCCTTGGCTGTGGCCACCTGCTCCTTGGCCTGTCGATAGGTGAGGAGGGCGTTCTCATAGTCGTCGGCGCTGACGAGTCCTTTCTGGTAGAGGGTCTGATAGCGCTTCATGTTGGCGTTCTGGTAGTTGAGCTGACTCTGGGCGCTTGCCATGTTGGCCTTGGCGGTGTTGAGCTCGCTCAGCAGATTGGTCTTGTCGAGTTCGGCGATGACCTGGCCCTTCTTCACCTGGCTGTTGTAGTCAACGTAGAGTTTGTTGACAATACCTGATACCTGTGTACCCACGGTGACACTTGTCACTGCCTCGATGGTACCGGTGGCAGTCACGCTGTTCTGCAGGGTCTGCAGACTCACCTTCTCCTGTTTGAAGTTGATTTCTTCCTTTTCCTTTCCGCCTGAGAGTGCCCAGGCAGCCACGGCTATGATTACCACGACTGTCATGGCAATCCAAACTTTGCTTATCTTCAGCTTTTTCATATTGAATGTTTTTACTTTTTTACCTTTTACCTTTTTACTTTTTTACCTTTTTACCTTTACAAGATTCTACCTTGCTGATAGAACTTCAGCATGTCGAGGTTGAGGATAGCGAGGTATTTTGCCTGCAATTCGTTCTGCTGGGCACGCAACAGGTTGTCCTTGCCTGTGCGAAGTTCCACGATGTTCTTCAGTCCTAAGCGGAACTGCTCGCTCAGCAGGTTGTAGCTTTCCTGTGCGCTCTCGCGGCTCACTTTGGCAGCCTGGTATTGGCTCTGGTTGGTGTTGGCCTGCAGCCAGTAGTTCTCGATGGTGGAGTAGAGTTGTGTCTGCTCGTTCTTCATGTCGAGAAGAATCTGTTGTTGCTGGATGCAAGCCTTGTTGACAGCTGTCTTTGTCTGTCGGTTGTCGAAGAGCGGAATGCTCACGCTGAAGCCACCGCCCACATTGAAGTTGTTCTTTATCTGTGACCCCCAACTGTTTGTATTCATGGAAGTTGTACTCGTAGACAATCCTGCATTCAAACCGATGGTTGGCAGTTTGCCAGCCTTGGCTATCTTCACGTCCAGGTCGTTCTGTGCCAACTGGTTCTGATAAACCTTCATCTCGGGTCTACGGTCGAGAGCAGCCGTATAAACACTCTGCAGGGCAGGAATCTCAGCCAGCGCCATCGCCTCGGTCGTGTTGGGCATCACCACGTCGAAAGCCTCTTCATCGGTTATCTGCAACAGTTCCTTGAGTTGTCGCTTGTAGTTTCTCACATTGTTCTTTGCCTCCACAATGTTGTATTCATCCTGTGCTCTCTGAGCGGTGAGCTGAGCCAAGTCGGCTTTCGACATCTTGCCGATCTTTACCATCTCCTTGCCACGGTTCTCGTTCTCCAAGCTCGACTGATAGCTCTCCTGATTTACGTTGATGGCCTCGGTGGAGTAGAGTATCTGGACGTAGAGCTGGGCTATCTGCTCCTGCAGTTTGGCTGCCTGTGTGGCAGAATCGAGTTGTGCAGCCTCGCCCACCAGTTTGTTGAGCTTCATCTGCGCCTGTCGCTTGCCGCCGTCGTAAAGGGTGTAGTTGCCCATCACGCTGTACGTGCCGTTGTAGTACACCTTGTCGATGGAAGCCTTGGAGTATCCGTCACCAGAGATGCCGTTGGCCACCCATGGCGTGTAGTTGACATTCTGGTTGGTAGAAGCGCTGAGCGATGGCAACAAGGCTGCCTTCGACTGCAGATAGTCCTCGTGGGCACTCTGTGCCTGCAGACGTGTTTTCTGCAACGAGATGTTGTTGACCAGGGCGTAGTCGATGCAGTCTTTCAGACTCCATTGACGTGCCTCTGCCGAGAAGGGCATTGAGGCTATCATCAAGCCTACGATTGCCTTTGTGATTGTTTTTACTTTTCTCATCCTTTATATATTATTTGTTGTTATCTGTTTTTTGAGAAGTTATCTTCTTGTCCCCTCGCAACTTACACTAAAAAAGATGACATTTCGGGTAAATGGTTTATTATGTATGAAAGTTTTTAACAAAAATAAACAAGAAACCTTGGCGGGTTCATATTTTTTATTTACCTTTGCAACCGCAATTGGTTCGCAACTATCTTCGTTCCGCTGAGGCAATAGGAGGTGTTGCGATGAAAAGGGAATCAGGTGAGAAGCCTGAGCAGTCCCGCTGCTGTATGCGTCTTATTGGGCAAGCATGATGGTCACTGACATTTTTTCGGGAAGACCGCTTGAACGAGTTTGACGACGCGAGCCAGAAGACCTGCCGTTGCCATAGAGAGACAATGTGTGTGCTCACTGTATGTATCAATCAGCATACTATAAGTATTTACGCTTTCTGTCTATGATTCTATCCCGCCTCGTGGGTTAGGTTTTGGGATGGAGAACCATTAAGTTTTTTAGGATAAGATGAAGAAAATCTGCAAAGGATTATTGTGCCTCTGTGTGATGCCCTGTCATGCGCAGAATGTAGGTACGATTCATCGCGACACGCTCTCGCTCGACGAGGTGGTGTGTGTGGGCGAGCGCCCTCATTACCTTACACCCAGTCAGACCCTCCAGGGCGAGATGCTGCAGAACCTGTCTACCACCTCCGTGGCCGATGCCCTGAAGTATTTCTCGGGCGTGCAGATCAAAGACTATGGTGGACTGGGCGGACTGAAGACCGTCAACGTGCGGTCGCTCGGATCGCAGCATGTGGGCGTATATCTCGACGGCATTCGTATCACCAACGCACAGAACGGACAGGTGGATTTGGGCAAGTATTCTTTGTCCAACATGGAGTCTGTGTCGCTATACAATGCCAACAGGAACGAGCGTCTGCAGTCGGCTTCCGAGTACGCCTCGGCTGCTACGGTCTATATGCAGACCCGTCGTCCCGACCGCACTATGCTGACGGGCGAGTACGGACTGGGATCGTTTGGACTGCAAAAAGCCAAGCTCTATTTCGCCTTGAAGAACTGGCTCTTTGTAGATGGCGAATATCAGCACAGCGACGGCGACTATAAGTTCCGGTTCCAGTCGGCTTCGGAAGACACGATAGGGCGCCGTCACAATTCCGACATCACCTTCTACCGGCTTGAGGCAGCAGGCTTCTATCGGGGACTGTCGGTCCACACCTATTATTATAACTCCGAAAGGGGCTTGCCAGGTCCTGTCGTCAGGCGACTCTCCGACCAATGGGACTCCACCGACCGGCAATGGGATCAGAACTTCTTCGCACAGGCTTCGTACAAGAAACTGTGGAGCCGTTTCGGTCTGAAGGCCAACATGAAGTATGCGTTCGACTATCTGCATTATCTGCAGGACCCATCGACCAATGCTGCCGCTATGTACTGCAACAATCACTACACCCAACAGGACTTATACGCCTCTGTGGCTGGCTCTTACAACAGTACCTATCTCTCGCTGACAGCGAGTACAGACCTGCGATGGTCCGACCTCGACTGCGATGTCTATCGCTTCAACTACGTTTATCGTATCGACTCCAAGTCGCTCCTCTCGCTCATCGGTTCGTACAAGGGATGGGAGGCCAATGTGGCGCTGCTCTATACGCACATACAAGACCACACCGTGGCGCAAGCCGATGCGATGCAAAAGCTCACCCCGATGTTCCTCTTGTCATACAAGAAAGACGGGTGGATCTTCCGTGCCTTCCACAAGCGCATCTTCCGAGCTCCTACGCTCAACGACTTGTACTATACCTTGGTGGGCAATACGAAGTTGAATCCGGAATATACCTCGCAATGGGATGCGGGTATCGACTATAAGGGTAAGCGATTCCATTTTGCGGTTGATGGGTATTATAACCATATTGATGACAAGATCGTGGCGATACCGATGAAGTGTCAGTTCCGCTGGTCGATGGTCAACTTTGGCAAGGTGAAGTCGTATGGTGCATCTTTCTCTGGTGGGTATAATCAGGACTGGGGCAAGTTCTCATTGGCGGCTAATGCCAACTATACCTATCAGATAGACAAGGACTATACGATGCCTTCCGATCCTGAGTACAAGAATTACATTCCGTACTCACCGATGCATTCGGGTTCGGTCATTCTTGACTTGGGATATGATTCCTATTCGCTCTGCACCTCATTCCTTTATACAGGTGAGCGCTTTGCGTTGGTGTCCAATAATGCCGACGACCTGTTGGGCGATTGGTACACGATAGACTTGAAGTTGAACAAGCGATTCAAGATAGGGAAGCATGTGTTGCAAACGACCCTTGAATGCAACAATCTGACCGATTCTCGGCATGAGGTGGTGAAACGCTATCCGATGCCAGGAAGAAACTGGAAATGTACGGTGAAGTTTGAACTTTAAAAGTGAAGAACCAAGAGTGAAGAACCAACGGTCATCGGCCGAAGGGAAAGATAATTCTCTTGCAAATAATTCAAGATTGGAATGAAGATTCAATTGATAAAAAATAAAGGCTGGCAAGAACACAGAGGCAGATGGGGTATTTGTCTAGTGATGCTGGTTATCTTATTTTCGGGCTGCCGTATGGAGGTGAACGATGAAGTCGTCATCTCTACACCTACGAAGACGGAGGACAAGCTCTTGATACTCTGTGAGGGATTATGGGGCATGGACAACTCCTGCATCTCTTATCTCGATCAGGGAACGCTCGTCAACAAGTGGTATCAGAAGCAAAATCCAAAGCATCGTCTGGGTGACACAGGCAATGACATCATTCAGGTAAACGATACCTTGATAGCCATCTCTGTGAACTGGTCGAACATCATCCAGTATATCTATTCGGATGGTAGGGCGATAACTGCCACCGAGGATATTCCGAACAACCGCAAATTGACTACAGATGGCAACTACCTCTATTGTACCTCGTATGCCAACCATGGTTATGTGGCGAAGGTGGATGTGAGAACGAAGGAAATCGTGGATACCTGCCATGTGGGTTATGAGCCGGAGGGCATTGCCTTTTACAAGGGGCGTCTTTTCGTAGCTAATACCGGAGGGTATTCTTTCCAAGAGGGGCATGAATATGAATCTACCATTTCGGTGATAGATGCCCAGACGATGAAGGAACTCAAGCGCATTGACACGGGTTGCATCAATCTCTATGGTAAGATGTCGCAATGCGGACAGTTTATCTGCATCAACTCTTGTGGAGATTACTACGATGTGGAACCGAAGTCTGTGGTGCTCAACATGGAGAGTGAGGAGTTTTGGGTGTTTGATTTCCCTGCCACCTATAACTGCACGTATGATGGTAAGTTCTATACCATAGGTTCTGCCTTTTCCTATAATACTGGTGAATATCAGTACTCTATACATACCATTAGCTTGCCTTCCATGCAAGTGGAAGAGGGACTGGCAGAATATGCTGGTGCAGAGGAAGTCATCCGGCAGATGCAGTCACCCTATGGCATTTATATCTCTCCTTATTCAGGTCATCTCTATGTGTCGGATGCGAGGAGTTATGCCACCAATGGCTATGTCTTTGAGTTTGACAGGCAAGGAAATCAGCTCAACAAGTATTACTTGGATGGCTTGAATCCCGCCCACTTCTTGGCTTTGCCATAAATTACATTTTTAATGAAATGTTGGGGATTCTGAGGTGACTTTAAAATAAAGAAAAATCGCCCTCTGTAAGGGCATAGTATTAACATAAAAACAATTCATTTATGAGAAAGTATTTACTTATGATGGCAATGCCTTTCATTGCTCTTTCTGCTTTCGCCTCTGGTGAAGAGAAACCTACGCTTAATGCGGTATGCGTGACTCTTAAATCAGGTGGTAGCAAGTATGTGGCTTTCACCGATCGACCAAAGATTCAGACCGAGGATGGAAAGCTATGTGTACTCTCTATGGCTGACAACAAGCAACTTGTTTTGGCAGACTGTGCTGATGTTGAGAAAATCACAGCTGAAAGCCATGATTTCACTCCTACTGGAATCAAAGATAACGTAGTTGTTGAAGGCAAGAATATCGAGGAAATCTACAATATAGATGGTACAAAAGCCTCACATATTGTACCGGGCAAAATCTATATTATCAAGAGTAATGGTAAAACAAGAAAAGTAATCAAGTAAAAGAATTAGAAAAGTATGAAAAAGATATTTGTTTCATTGTTGATGGCAATGCCATTGGTTGCCTCTGCACAAACTTCATTCACAGTTGAGTCAAATGGCAAGAAGTATGCTTTCCCTTTGGAGGGTACCACAATTACAGTTACTGATGATAAAATAACTTTGCCTGCTGAGGCTCCTGTATATAAGTCCAACTTGAAGAGTGTAAGTCTTTTTGGTATGGCGACTTCTTTCCAATTCAAAGGTATGAGCCTTATCGCTGACTATATGTGGGCAGGTAAACTTATGCCGAAGGCTAATAATACTTTCAAGTTCCAGGCTACCACCAATACTGGTTCAGACCTCTATTTCGGTCCAGAGGGGGATGCTAATGCTCCTATCGCAGTGTCTGGTACTGCAACCAAAGGAAGCACTAAGTCCTATACCATCGAGAGTGGTTATCAGCAGGATTCTGTGCTCGTTGTTTTCAATGAGCGTACTGCCCAGTATAGCGTGATGGGTCTCGTGAAGGAAGCACCTTATTATACGATTGATTTCGAGGGCAGTAAGTGGAGTGCATTGATAGATACACCAGAATATGGTGGTCCATTACTTTATGGAGTTGATGGCGGTGGCTTTTATACAGACGAAGGTGTCTATGAGTGGACAGACGAAGCTACATCTTTGCACTCTAAGTTGAATAATGCATATGGTAGTTGGGCTTATTGGTCAGGTGGAGCTGCTGTTTCTAATTATCATTGTGATATTGCAAATGGTGGCTCCAATACGCAGCTTTCTCTGCCTACAGAAACTCCTGCTCACTCTGGTGACAACTTCCTTGTGACATACGGTTATAATGATGGCAGCCCGTATGCTACAGATTCTCGTGCTATATTGGATTTCCAGGATGGTGTAGCTCGCCAAATCAAGGGTATGTGGATTACCAACAACTCTTATTTTCTCCATTCTTTGACACAAGGCGATGGCATCAACCAGTCAGCTACTGATGACACCTTTATCGATGTAACATTCGAGGGCTTCGATGCTGCCGGTATCTCTCAGGGTATGGTGAAGTATCGTATTCAGGATGGTAAGAAAGCTTTGACCGATTGGGCTTATGTTGACTTGTCTTCTCTTGGTAAAATCAATACCTTGAAAATTAACTATGAGTTCTCTAAGGATCAAGACAATGGTTATGGCTTTGCTGCTCCTGCTTATCTCGTAATCGATGATATTGAAATCTATAAATAATTTATGGTTTTAAGTATAAAACAAGTTATATTGACTTCTGTCTTGTCTGTGCTTGGCCTTTGTGGACAGGCACAGACACAAAAGGTCGAGGTGTTGGAGTACCATCCGGCACCAGGACAATTCGTCAATACCCTGCCTGCTGCAGATGAAAACTCCACGCAAGACGATGTGAACCAAGGATGCGAGGAACAGTTGAGTGGTGATGGTTTGGTGCACCTCGGTACATACGGTGGTTATATCACCGTCAAGTTCGACCATCCGATAGAGAACAAGCCAGGTTCCGATATTCTGATATTGGGCAATGGTTTCTATTCCAATGCTGACCCGATATATGGAAAAGAAACCATCGGTGGCTCCATCGAGCCTGGTATCGTTTATGTAGGAGTAGGAAAAAACTTGGAAGAGGCAAAATGGTATGAGTTGGCTGGTTCTGAATATTATACTTCTGAAATCCACGATTTCCAAATCACCTACTATAAGCCAACGGCAGAGAGTGGAGACCATACACAGTTTAGTTCTTCATACGACAAATACATCAAATGGGAGTGCTCATGGACTGATAAGAATGGAGAGCATCGTGATTCCACAGGATATCACATGAAGAATGTTTCTCACAAACAGACTTATTGGCCTATATGGGAAGGTAAGGATGAATTGACATTCAAGGGAGGAAAGCTACCCAATAATGCCATAGAAACCAGTGGAAAGGGTACCTATTGGGTGCTGTATCGTTATGCCAAGGATGCTTATGGTTATGCCGACGCTTGTCCTGCCACCGATTCACTCTATTCTTCCTTCGATATCAACTGGGCGGTAGATGATGAGGGCAATCAAGTAGTTCTTGACCATATTGATTTCATACGTGTAAAGACGGGCATCTTCCAGTATTGCGGATGGTTAGGAGAGACTTCTACAGAGGTCAGTTCCGTGGTAGACCTTCATCTCGTGGAGGGCTACGATGACAATCCCTACATCATCACGCCTCGCAAACGTCCTTCTACTGGCATCCAGCTCCCCACAGTTCCTGGTCATCAGGTTCAGGGCGATGCTGCCTACTATACTCTTACAGGGCAAAGAGTGGAACGTGTGGAACGCGGCAAAATCTACATCCACAAGGGCAAGAAAGTGGTATTCTGATTTTTCAAGTAGATGTTGATTAACTGAAGTTTCGCAAGTTTTGCCCCACACGCCCTGAAAGGGCAGAAGCTCTTAGCCCAGAGTTATTATGAACACAAGCAGCACGCCCTGGGCTAAGAGCTTCTGCCCTTTCAGGGCGTGCTGCTTCTGGAACTTCTGGGCCTTCAGCCCATACTTGAACCATATGTGAAACTTGAGTTTGATTAACTTCTTGAACTTCCATTATTTAAAAAATCATGTCAATAACAAAAAGGTATTATCAACATTATAATATGCTGGCGCTCTGTGTGCTGGTATGGCTCTCTGGCTTTATGCTGTTGTTCAACTCGTGCGGAAACCGAACTGCTACAGCTCAGGCTTCGGGCGACACCATCGAGCTCGACTATGCGAAGTACTTACAACTCATTCGCCACAAGGGTTATACTGAGGCTGTGGTGCTCAATCCCTGGAAACAGGGTGGGGAGCTTCATCGCTATCTACTCGTTCCCAAGGGGGCAGAAGGCGACGAGGTGGCTAAGAAACTGGCCGACCAGAAGACAGCAATTACAGGAACAACGCCCTGCGACATCCTGCGCACACCCCTGACGAAAAACATCATCACCACTTCAGCCCATTGTCAGCTGCTCTACGAGCTGGGCCGTCAGCAAGCCATCGCGGGTGTCTGCGACCTCGAATACATCCTTATTCCCGATGTTCAGAGGCGTACTTCACACAAGTCTCGTCCCTACATATCCAACTGTGGTTCCAGCATGCAGCCAGATATCGAGCGCATCATGTCGCTCCGTCCCGATGCCCTGCTTCTCTCGCCCTTCGAGAACAGCGGCGGTTACGGCAAACTCTCGGCCTTGCAAATACCTATCATCGAGGCTGCCGACTATATGGAGACCTCGCCCTTGGGTCGTTCTGAGTGGATTAAGTTTTACGGCTTGCTCTATGGTTCCGAAAAGGCTACCAGTCTTTTTAGTGGCATAGAGAAATCTTATCTCCAACTGAAAGCCTTTGCAGCCAAATTGCCCTTAGGCTATTCCATCCTTACCGAGCGCAAGACGGGAAGCGTGTGGTATGTTTCTGGCGGACGCAGCACCATAGGCACCTTGCTACGTGATGCTCATGCCCGTTATCTCTTTGTCGACGACACCCATAGCGGCAGTCTACCTATGAGTCCTGAGCAGATTTTGGCAAAGGCTGACGAGGTGGATGTCTGGGCGACAAAGTATTGGGGTGACCATCCTCTCTCGCGTGCCGAGTTGCTGCAGGAATATCCCGGCTACAGCCAGCTGAAGGCGATGAAGACGGGGCGAGTCTTTCAGGCAAGCACCAGTTCGCAGCCTTATTTCGAGCAGACCAGTTTTCATCCCGAGCGCCTGCTTCGAGAGTTTATCATCCTCTCGCATCCCGAGACCACCCGTTCGTTGGGAGCATTGAGGTATTATTTGCGACTATAGACATAAGTAGTCAACTGTAAGATGACTAAAAATTAAGAAAGTCAATGTGAATTATAAATAAGGCATAACTGAGTCTACTCGTATTGCCAATAATACTTAGAGTGGTCAACTAAAATCGTTAAATCACGCAACAAAAATCATTAAATCACATTGAAATCTCCGTTCAAAGGCTTTGAACGGACATTCAAAGGCTCTGAACGGACATTCAAAGGCTCTGAATAGAACTTTTATAGGCTAAACAGAACTTTTATATAGTATAAGAGAAAGATTTCACCAGTATTAAGCGACCTTTTCTTTGGGTTAAAAATACTAACTCACTCTAAATTGGGCTTTGATTGAAAATCAAGAAGTTGGGCGTTTGCCTATATTATATAGGTAACAATA
>OBCH01000155.1_pt1 | contig 17866 bp, 20 predicted proteins | sample 1495941 | NCBI WGS metagenome assembly OBCH01 (sample SAMN03418276, study PRJEB22391) | human gut metagenome | biome: human-gut; feature: organic feature; material: feces | host: Homo sapiens | place: Tanzania | collected 2013-01
TTTCATATTGTGCGTCACCTAAGAGCGTAGGGGCGTCCATTAGGCGTTAGTATCCTCGCATTTTATCCTTGCAAAACAAAGCATTTTATTTCGCAAAACCACTCACAAGCGCAAAATTTTCACAAGAGTTAAAAAGCTACTACGCACTTTGACAGCATAAAAGCGACAGCTTATCCTTGCTAAATCTTGCTTGAAAGTCATAACAAAAAATTTATTTTGCGGGCTAGTTTTGTGAAATTTAGCATTTTGAGCGGCTAAATTTAAGATAAAATTTTAAATTCAGCCCCCAACAAGCCTTTAAAGCCATCAAGTGAGTGCAAAATTTGCTCTTTTGGTAAATTTCGCGTGATAAAAACGAGTTTTGAGCCGTTTTCTTTGTCTTTTTTGATATGCGTTGGCGGATGGATAATGTGCATAGCCCCGTTAATGCTTACTAAAAAGTCCTCGCCTATGTCCAAAATCCCTTTTACTCGCAAAATCCGCGTGCCGTGCTTTTGCAAAAGCAGGCTCAGCCATATCCCAAAGGCACTCCACTCGACAGCTCCATCAAAGCCCAAAGCCAAAGTTTCAAAGCCTTGCTCGTGTGAGTTGCTCGTCTCAAATGCCCTAAAATTCGCCTTATTTGCGTGAGAAAAAAGCTCATCATAGCGCACTTTCGCCTTGTCAAACACGGCAAGGCTTGGATTAAGTGCTAAAATTTCAGCCTTTAAAGCCTGAGTATCGCCTTGCAAGTCCGTTTTGGTAAGCAACACGCTATCAGCAAAGATGATTTGCTGCCTTGCTTCGTTGTTTTCAAGGTGCAAAAAGCCGTTCAACGCATCGACACAAGCGATGACGCCTTGCGCGGCAAAGTGAGCGGACAAAAACACATCGCTTAAAAGTGTCCATAAAATCGGCGCTGGGTTTGCTAGCCCTGTGGTTTCGATGATGACTCGCCCAAGTTTTTGGTTTTGCTTGTCGTAGCTATCAAGCAGGCTTTTGAGCGAATTTACTAAGTCCAAACGCTTGTTACAGCACACACAGCCTGAATTCAAATAAAGCATTTGCTCATCAGCATAGCTCACGCTTGATTTTAAGACGCGTTGGTCTAGGGCTATTTGTCCTAGCTCGTTGATGATTAAAGCGGTGCTTTTGTCGCCTTTTGCGCTAAGATACTCGCCCAAAAAGCTGGTTTTACCGCTTCCTAAAAAGCCCGTGATGAGCAAAACAGGAATTTTAGGCATTATCCACGCTCTTTTGGCGTAAAAATTCAAGCAAATTTTCGTCCAAAGCGTCCAAATCCTTGCCGCTTAAAGCCGCCGCCTTGTCCCACAAATCACCCAAATCACTGACTATCACGCTTTTTCCTTTTTTGTCGCTCAGCACAAATTTACTGCTTTGCCAATCAGCAATTTGCAGCCCATAAAAGCACAAAATTTCGTTAAGAATTCGCGTCCTTTTGAGCCTTGCCCTTTTGCGCTCTTTTGCGTTTTCGCCCACGCTGATGAGCTTTTTTTGCTCCTTAAAATCCACATCACTCCAATGAAACGAGCTTACAAGCTCACCGCACAAGATACACATTGTCGCTCCTTGCAAGGCATTATATCTTTTTGACTTAAATTTGACAAATTTTTCGCAAATTTATGCTACACTTTTCTTTTCAAAGGGGGACACAATGCCATTTGTCAATATAAGAGTAACCAAAGAAGCAAAGCCTGTAAGCACCGAGCAGAAAAAAGAGCTTATCAACGGCGTGAGTGATTTGCTCGTGCGCGTGCTTGGCAAAAACAAAGCCAGCATAGTCGTCATCATCGATGAGATAGAACCAGACAACTACGGACTTGGCGGCAAAACCATAAGCGAAGTGCGAAAGGGCTTGTGAGTAAAAAGGCGAATTTGTTTTTTTGCAAAAAGCCACAAATTTGCTTTTTAAAAAGTGCGAATTCGCCCTTAAATTTAGTTAAATTTAAGCTTGAATTTTTGAATTTAAATTTGCAAAATTTCACGCACATAGATTTAATTTCGCTTTGAATTTGTGTGAAAATTCACACACGCAAATTGAGTTTCGTTTTAAATTCGCATAAAAATTCGCGCAAAAATTTAAGCGCATAAATTCAATTTCATTTTGAATTCGTGCAAGAATTTACGCAAAAATTTTACGCGAACATTCGCCCAAATTCAAGCAAATTTACGCCATTTTCACACAAAATTTGCGTGAAAGTTAAATTTTCACGCAAATTCGTGCAAATTTTGCAAGCTATTTTTTGCGTGGGCAGCGTTTTAAGAAATCATCAGCAATTTCGTTAAAGGTTACCCAGCGCACGCCTTTGTGCTTGTTGATATGCTTGATGATACGCTCGTGCATTAGCAGCACTTGCGGGCGTCCGCTTACATCAGGGTGTATCGTCATACCAAACACCGCATAGTCCATTTCGCGATAAACCCAGTCAAACTGGTCTATCCACATTTTGCCTATGTCGCGCGGGCTTACGAAACCAAAGCTGTTTGGGGATTTTTTGATAAACATCATCGGCGGCAAATCGTCCAAATACCAATTCGCAGGTATTTCTACCAAATTTGTCTCCTTGCCGCGCACCAAAGGTTTCATCCAATCCTTCGCCTCGCCGCTGTAATCAATCTTACTCCATTTGTCCCCAACGCGCACATAATAAGGCGTGAAATCGTTGTGCATCAACGAGTGGTCGTATTTGATACCGTGCTTCAACAAAAGCTCGTTGGTGATATTTGAAAACTCCCACCAAGGCGCGACATAGCCCGTAGGTGCTTTGCCCGTGAGCTTTTTGATAAGCTCAATGCTTTTAAGCAAGACATCTTCTTCTTGCTTTGCGCTCATTGCGATGGGATTTTCGTGCGAATACCCGTGTGCGCCTATCTCGTGTCCTGCCTCAACAATCATTTTCATTTGTTTTGGAAAGGTTTCGATGGAGTGTCCGGGCGCAAACCAAGTCGCAGGAAGCTTGTATTTTTCAAAAAGCTTCAAAAGGCGTGGAACGCCAACCTCGCCCGCAAAAAGTCCGCGCGAAATGTCATCAGGACTATCCTCGCCGCCATAACTTCCAAGCCAACCAGCCACAGCGTCAATATCTACGCCATAAGCAACTAAAATTTCTTTTGCCATTTTTGCTCCTTTATTTGAGATTTGCAAACGCTTTTTTAATCAACTTCAAATCAAAATCTTTAAGATAAGGCAAAGCCTTTCTTTGCGGGACAATCTCGTCCAAATCAAGCTCGCAAAGCACGCACTCATCAAGCTCGCTTGCCTTTTGTAGCACCTTGCCCTTTGGCGAAACCACGCGTGAATCGCCCGTAAATTCTAAATTTTCCTTTGAATTTTTATCAAAAGCACTGCCGCTTAAACCGCAAGCCAGCACGAAACAGCCATTTTCCAAAGCCCGCGCCTTGCTGAGTAAATCCCAATTATACGCACGCGCTTTGCCAAAGGCACTTGGATAAACAAGCATTTGCGCGCCCTTTAAGGCTAAAATGCGCGCGCCCTCGCCAAAGCCTAATTCATAGCAAATTTGCAAGCCCACTTTTACCTTAAATTCGCCAAAATTTAGGCTAAAAACTTCATAGTCCTTGCCTTTGCTAAAACGCTTTTTTTCGCCATTCCACAAATAAATTTTGCGGTGTTTGCCGACAAATTTTCCTTTCGGGCAGATGATGAAAGCCGTGTCATAAAGGCTTTTGCGCGCTTTTTCTATGCCACAAGCGATGATATAAACGGCGTTTTTCCTTGCAAATTCACTCAAAGCCTTGAAAGAAAGGTGCGAAATAGGGCTTTTGAAATCAATGCCAAATTCAAAGTCCTTATCGCTCACGCAGTATCCGCTGTCAAAAAGCTCGGGCAGCACGATGAGCCTCGCGCCTTGCTCGCACGCCTTTTGCGCCATTTGCAAGGCTAAATGCAAATTCTCTTTGAGCTTGTAAGGCGTGGCGTTCATTTGAACGAGAGCGACTTTTAATTTGTGCATTTTGTTTCCTTTTTATTTAATTTTAGCCGCTTAAACTTAAATTTTTCTTAAAAAACGCTTAATCAAGCAAAAAATAATCAAAATTGTGTAAAATTGTATTTTATTTGTAAAAACTACGACATTATGCTTTAAGCACACAAAATTTGCTAACGCCCTTTTTTGCTCGCGATGACGGACTTTTCCTTGTCATACTGGCTTTGATAAATTCAAACAAGCGCCTAAATTTGTCATACTGCCTTATTTTGCTGTCGTGCTGTGCCAAATCCTTGTCATACTGGGGCATTAGCCAAAGTATCCATATTGCCTTGTCTTGCTGCTTTATTTTCCCTTTGTCATACCGACTTATTTTTGTCATACTGAACTATTTGTGCCATAATGAAAGAGAGTTATGACACAAGAAACGCAGATGCAGAGCCTTTTTGAGGCAAATGAGAGCGCACAAAGTGCCTTAAAATCAAACAACACTTCAAAGAGTGTCCTAGAATTAGGGGCTAGCTCTATTAAAAGTGGCAAAATTTTTGGAAAAAATGATGAACGAATTTTAAGCCACGATTTGTGCCAAAATTCACAAAGCATTTCAAATTCGAGCCTAAAAGCAAATAATAATTTTCAAAACACTACAAATTCAAATCAAAATTTAAACGATACTGCTCAAAACGCTTTAAATGCGAGTGATGAAACAAATGCTAATTTTAAAAATGCTTTAAATACGGACACTAAAAAGCCAAACAACGCTATTGATATTGAAAAAAGTGAGCTTGATTTAAGTAAAAATTCGCAAATACCTTTAAAATCAAACTCACATTCAAGTGATAAAGCTAAAAATGCCTTAACTTCGGCTCATATTTCACACAACACTATAAATACAAATGATAACAAGGACTTTGCGCCGAGTTTGAATGAAAATAACGCTTTGATTTCAAATGATGAATTTAATTATAATATAGATTTTAGCGCCGAGTTGAAAATAAGAAAAGATAGAAATGCAAATTTTAAGCCGTTAGTGCAATATAACAAAGATAAATTTCAATTTTTAGTTTTTACAGATTTCACTACGCTTGATTTTAATCTTTTTATGTGTTTATGCTATATAGCAAATCAAAAAGGTAATTTAAAAATCAAAGTGAGTTTTAAAGATTTAGAATTTCTAATGGGTAAAAATGAAAAAAATAAAAAAAGGCTTTGTGAAAAATACAATAATTTTGCGGAAAAAGCTTCAAAGATTATTATTAAAATCGTTGAAAATAAGGGTATAAATACTTATACGGGCTTGTTTAATTTTATTAAGGTTTATGATAACGAAAAAATCATCATTATACAATTTAACGCTTTAATGGTATCTGCTTTAAATAATTTTGTGAGCAATTATACTTGCTTTGAACTTGGACGATACTGCGCACTTTCATCTAAATACTCCAAACAATTTTATATTTTATTAGCAAATAATCTTTATACCCAAAAATCCTTAAAAATTGAAAAAAATGAGCTGATTAGATATTTAAATTTGAATGCAAAATTTTACAACAAGTATAATCAAAAATTAAGCGAAAACATTTTAGATGTAATCAAAAGAGATATAAACGAACAGCAACTATTCAATAGAGAATTACAATATAAAAGAATCATCGGCAAAAATAATAAAACTTTGGGTTATGAGTTTATTTATGGGTAAAAAAAGGGAAAACACAATGTGCAAATTTGAGACTAAAAAGGAGTAAAAATGAATTTTAGAAAAAATTTGTATTTTAGTTGCAAGCATTGCGGACGAGACAGCTATATAGATGATACTAAATTTGCTTTCGTGCTGTATCGAGCAAGTAAAATAAAGGATTCCACTAAATGCAAGTTTTAAAATGCCTTTTAACAGGTTTTAAAATGAAAATCATCAAAGGAGCTTAAATGCGTTTTTACAACCAAGAAAATTTACTTTTGCCATTAGATATGATTTTAGCGGAAAATGGCTATTCATACAAAAAAGAAAAATGCTCTCGCAATCATCTTACGATGAAAAATGAAAACGATGATTTAATCGTTATCACAAGGGCAAGCAATGGGCATTATCTTTATTTTAATCCTATCGATGATAAAGATAAGGGCAACATTTATTCATTTTGCAAGAATCGTGGCATAAAACTTAATGATTTGCTTGACACTGACAAAAGCCTTGAAATCAAAGATTTAAAGCACAATGTAAATCCTTCAAGCCTAAACAACAAAGCCATAGAAGCCTTAAATCATTACAAGGAATTAAAAGACTTAAATTTTGATAAACCAAATTTCTTTGGCACTAAACGCTATATCGATGAGTTGAGCTTAGATAAAATAAAAACTTTGGAATTTATCTTAAATGATTAAGAAATTTGTGCTACAATGAGCCTAAATTTACCGAAAGGATACACAATGCGAAGTGTGAGAATAGTGCTAGATGAGGAAAAGATTTTGCGTGAGGGCAAATATAAACTTGATGAGCTTTATGCCTACCTTGATGAGATAGCCCAAAAATCAAGGCTTACAAAGCAAGATAAATTTACCTATCTTTCAAGTGGTGATGAGAACGATTTGGCTCGTATAAGTATTTTTACGATTAACTATGCCATAGAAAACGAGGCGATTACGCGCAATGTCAAAGAGTGGTTTTGGCTTGATAACGGTGTGCCTTATATCAATGTCATCGATAAGCTAAAAAATCAAAGGGCGAGTGCTTAAAATGGGCGAAGAGCCTAAAAAATATATTAAATATGTAAATTTTGACTTATCAACCGCAGAGCTTAAAAAGCACTTTGGAAATAATACTGCAAAGGCTTATGAGTTGGTTAAAGGTTTTTTCTTGGAGAAAGATTTCGAGCATAGGCAGTATTCAAGCTATATTTCAAAAAAGCCCATAGACGATTATGATTTCGGTTTAATCTTAAAAGAATTTGGTAGGACACACACTTGGCTTAAAGATTGCTTACTAGACTTTGATACGCTCAATGTTGAAAATGAGCAAAAAATAACTAATACAAGCCAAATTCGTAACGCTGCAATAGAGACAGAGCGAAAGCAAGCCACAAAGTTAGAAATTTTACGCAAAAAGCTCGATAGAGAAGTGATTTACTATGAAAAATCCAAAAATTCATTTACCAAAGACGCTAAAATACGCGTTGAAAACACAATCATCAGCTTATGCAATGAGCTAATGCAAAATGGCGAAATCATCAAAGACAAAAATTTAAAAACCTTTCAAGCAATCATTATCGAACGCAACGGCGGTAGAAAAATTTAGCCTTTTGTTTTCAGTGCTTTTGCAAGTTCTTTCTACTACAAGATTGTCTTGTGATAAGCGTTATTTGTTTAAAAAGATAGTGTCTTGGATTTTTAAATGAATATATGCCAAAAGAGCTTTAATGGAGTTTATGAAAAAATACGCCTATTTTAGATGATATTATAAAAATGATTAGTTTTGTAGCAACGGTTTGTTTGATAGCTTGAGCAATTTATAATTATGCGATATGAGTTTATCAGCCTTACAAGATAATGATAAAACAAAACTTTTCGATAAAAGTAAGCTTATATGCCCCTAGAATGTGATTTTTGGATAGTTTCGATAATTTTAAGGCTTTTTTCATCGATTTTCAAGCCTCGTTTTATCACGCTTTCATAGTCTTTAAGAATTTCATTTTGAAGCCTTTGTTTTGGCTCTGGGAGCAAAACGCTTTCTTTGTCTTGGTAGTAAGAAATTTTTTTATTCAAATTATTGATATGAACGCAATTTTCGCACGCTAAAAGAATTTTATCATCAAGCCACTTGACATTTGGCATTATAAAATTTTCTAGGCAATGCGTTGTTTTATCATATTTAAAAATTTTTTTATACAGCTTTGTGTTGTCAAACAAAACGATTTTATCGCAAAATTTAAATACTTTTGAAAGATTACACAAAGATTCATCAAAGCGTTTATCGATAATGCGCTCATCGATATTATGTCCGCCTTTTGCTACCCTTGCCCTTACTCTTTCTTTGGCGATTTGTGGCGTATTTACGCCCACATAATAAAGCTGAATTTCATAGTCCTTGTTTTTGAGTTCTTTAAAAAGATTAAGTATGCTTTTGCCGCAAAGTGTTGTTTCTTGGTTGAAATTTGCGCTCATTTGGATACAATTTTGACGCACTTTTAGGGCTATTTTAGCGGCTTTAAATTGGTCGTTTGGATTTTTCCAACTCCCAAAACTACTGACAAATTCATCGGTATTTATGCGTGTGCCAAAGTATTTGTTTTTTAAAAGCTCATCATAATAAAGCGTGCTTTTGCCCGCTCCGTTAATGCCTGCAAAGATAAAAGCCGTAGGCTTTGCATTCATTTTTTTGTCCTTTTTTGTGTTTATTTTACCACATTTTTGCAAATTTTGCCACCCTTACAAAGAAAAGTGGCAAATTTAGCCTTTTATCACTTAAAATTTATCACACACGCATTAAAATTCCATACCATTTAAGAATGTCGCTCTTTCCTTTACACTCTTTGGTAAGTATTTTGCATAGGTGCTAAAAGTTTGATTTAGGCTTGAATGCCCTAGCATTACACGGCTTATCCACATAGGCTCTTCGCCCTTGCTTAACATTACGCTAGCAAAGCTGTGTCTTGTATCATAAAGTCTGCGTAAGGGCTGAATTTTAAGCCTTTCTTGCAAGGCTTTAAAATCCTTTCTCAACCTACAAACAGGGCTTTTAAACAAAAAGCCTTCATCGTTTTGGCGAGCAATGGTTTTTAGCTCCCTTGCTACAAGGGGTAGTAAATCAATCGTCCTATAAGAGCTTCTATTTTTGGGTGAATTTGTGCTTTTGCCGTCATTTAGAAGTGTTCTTTTTACATAGGCTTTGTTTTTGCCTAAATTTACCCCCTTTACGGGGGAGTTGCGGGGGTGTCCCCCGCTTATGATGGCGTTTAGACTTTGGCTAAACGCCTTTTTCAAAGACTGAAAGGCTTTGAAAACTCGAATTAAGACAAGCAAGCACAAGCAAAGCGCGGTGCGTAGCTTGGCTTAATGAGCAAAAAGAAAAAACACTTAAAAATTCAAAAATTCTAAATTTTTAAAAAACTCTAAATTTTAAAAACGCTAAAATTTAAGCAAAACCCCTAAAAAACAAATCCCACGCCGCTTTTTAAAAGAAATTTAACAAGATAAAAATTCAAAATTTTTGCTAAAATTTTTTAAAAATTTCTCAATTAAAATCCTTAAAAAACTTCTCTAAAAACTAATAAAAAAACACTAAAATAAAGATTTATTTATAAATAAAATAAATTAAAAAAATATATAAAAATTAAATTAAAAACTAAATTAAAAATAATAAATAACTCTATAAAAATTCATAAAAACTACACAAAATCAATCCTTGCAAAAAGGCACAAAGCGTAGCGTGTGCCTTTTTGCCGTGTCATTAAAACTCAACCGCTCTCATCGATACAAATCCTCACGGCTTTACTCTCATTAAGGCTTGTCATACTTTTAAACGCATTTGGCTTAAATTTATAGGGCTTTATAAATAAGAAAATTTAAGATTTTTCAAATTTTTTGTATTCATTAACCGAAATTGTATATACTTTGCACGAAATTTACTTTTAAAGGACAAAAGATGAAAAATCTTACCAAAAATAGTGTTGCAAATGTAGCAAAAGTAGGCGTAGCAAGTGCCTTAATCGGTGCTGGGTTGTTTTTGAGTGCGTGTGGGGGCGGCGATGAATTTAAGCCAAGTAATGATACGGAAAAGGCTGAATTTGCTTTGGTTAAAGCAAAATATCCTGATGCTAAATTTTTGAGCTATGAGGCGGCGAAAAAAGAGCTAGGCTCTACGAGTTCTAGGAATTTCAAAGAATGTCTAAAAAGTAATACATATTTTGCCAAATTACCCAATGGTGAAATAAAAATTTCAAAGATTTATGTTTTAGATTCTGGGGATTTTGAAGTTGAGGAAGTGTCTTTTAAGGATTTAAAAAGACGAATGATTGCGTGCTTTGAGGATTAAATCATTTTAATCAAGGCGGAATTTAATTCTGCCTTGATTTCTAAAATTTACAATTTTCTACTATTGACTTTGCAAATTAACGACAAGATAAAAGAAATGAAAGGGGTTTGAAATGGGCGAAATCGTGCCTTATTTCGCACTTGCGCTTTGCGTGGCTTTTGGATTTTTTGCTTTGTATCAAGTAAAACAGCTTGACAAAAAAGCCTAAATTTAGACTTTTACGGCACTTTTTGGTGTAGTGAGTTTTACGGCTTTGTCTTATGATAAGGCAAATTCAAAGCAAATTTAAATGATTTCAAGGTAAAATTCAAAACATTTTTAAAGCAATTTCAAGGTTAAATTCAAAGCATTTTCAAAGCACTCTCAAAAGCAAATTCCGCTTGTGTTTTTTAAAAATTTTCTCAAAAAAATCAAATTGTTGATATTGTTTTGTTACAATTTTATCACAAATCAAATTTAAAAGGAGAAAAAATGCTGAAAAAAATCGCATTTTTGGGGCTGTTTTTGGGGCTTTGCTTTGGAGCAACGCCCAAAGACACCATAGTCGTAGCGGTTGAAAACGAGATAGAGCGTATCAACCCGATTTTCAGTGAGGACCACGATGAGGCGGTGAGGCTCATCTTTTCGGGGCTTGTGCGCTTTGATGAAAAGATGAAAATTCAGCCTGATTTAGCAAAATCGTGGAAAGTCAGCAAAGACGGGCTTACATATAGCTTTGAGTTGCGAGATGATGTGCTGTGGCACGATGGGGCGAAATTTAGCGCAAAAGATGTGGAATTTACGCTTAAAGCCGTCAATGACGCCAAATTTAACTCACCTGTGCGGGCAAATTATGAGATGATAAAGGACATAAAAGTCCTTGATGACACGCACATTAGTATCACGCTTGCTTATCCTTTTCCAGCCTTTTTGGACGCTTTGATGATGGGTATGTTGCCACAACATCTTTTACAAAATGAGAATTTAAACACAAGCAAATTCAACCAAAAGCCCATAGGCACGGGCGCATTTAAGTTTAAGGCGTGGAAAAAAGGGCAATATCTAAGTTTGGAGGCAAATGAAAACTATCATTTAGGCAAGGTGCAAAGCCCAAAACTTATTTTAAGGCATATCAGCGACCCAAATATCAGTGCTTTGGAGCTTAAAAACGGCAGCGTTGATGTGGCACTTGTGGGCTTTGAAATGGTAGAGAGCTTTAAAAATGATGATAAATTCAAGGTTTTAGTGGAAAATTCAGCCGATTATAGAGCCTTAATGTATAATTTTGACAACCCTATTTTCAAGGACAAAGCCGTGCGCGAAGCCCTTGATTATGCTGTGGATAAAAGGCTCATCGTGGATAAACTCTTGCACTCACTTGGCAAGGTAGCCCATCACCCCTTGCAAAACTCGTGGGTAAGCCCTAAAAAAAGCACACAACGCACTTACAATCCGCAAAAAGCAAGTGAAATTCTCGCAAAGGCGGGCTGGCAAAAAAACGCTAAGGGCATACTAGAAAAAAACGGCGTTGAGCTTAAATTTGACTTGTATGCGATGAGCAACGACCCTTTGCGCGTGGCTTTGGTGAAGCTCTTGTCAAGCGAATTTGGCAAAATCGGCATAAAAACGCAGGTTTTTGCAAAGCCTGCTGGCAGCTTTGACTACTCAAAGGTGGATAGCTTTTTGGTAGGCTGGGGAACGCCTTATGACCCTGATTTGCACACTTATAGGGTGTTTGAAAGCACACAAGATAAGGTGTGGAATTTCGGGCATTATAAAAACGCAAAAGTTGATGAAGCGCTGAAAAAAGCGCGTTCTACCCTTGATGAAAAAAAGCGAAAGGCACATTATGCTGAATTTATCAGCGCTTTAAATGACGAACCGCCTTTTTTGTTTTTGGTGTATTTGGACTTTCCTTTGGTGTATAACAAGGACATAAAGGGCATAAAGCCCCAAATTCTAGGGCATCACGGCGTTGGCTTTTCGTGGAATGCTTGGCAGTGGAGCAAATAAAGCTTGCTAGCCCTTATCCTTAAACGCTTGTTTTGGCTTGCGGCTTTGCTTTTAGCACTTTCTTATGCGTGCTTTGCGATGATACATTTAAGCAAGGGTAGCGTGGTGTATGCGAAAAGCCCGCAAGCTGTGAGCGCTGAGCTAAAAGCGCAGATTGAGTCGAATTTAAATTTAGACAAGCCCCTAAACGAGCAGTATTTGAGCTGGCTTAAAGGGGCGATGAGTGGCGATTTTGGCAACTCTTTAATCACAGGCGAAAGCGTCAATGAAGTCCTTGCTGAGCGTTTGCCGCTCACGCTCACGCTTGGCGGGCTTGCTTTGCTTGTGCTGTTTTGTGTGAGCTTGTTTTTTGCGATTATCAGCGCGATTTACAAAGACAAATTCATCGACAAAGCCCTAAATTTCATCTCTATGAGCTTTTTGGCAACGCCTGCTTTTGCGCTTTGCTTATTACTTATCTTGTTTTTTAGCGTGTATTTGGGCGTTTTGCCTAGTTCTGGCGTGAGTGATTTGGGCTTTGAAGATGATATTTTAAACCGCACCGCTCATTTGGTGCTGCCTATTTTAGCCCTAACTTTGGCGCATTTGGGTTCGTATCTGCGCCTTTACAGGACGATTTTGCTTGATAGTCTTAATCAAAGTTTCATCGAAGCAGCCTTTGCGCGGGGTTTGAGCCTAAGGCGGATTTATTTTCACTTGGTGCTTAAACACGCTCTACCGCCTATACTCACATATTTTGCGGCAAATTCAGTGGCTTTTTTGATGAATGTCTATGTGGTGGAGAGTGTCTTTGCTTACGGCGGGCTTGGAAATTTAGTGATTGAAAGCATTATTTTTAAGGATTATCCTATGGTTTTGGCTGTCTTGCTTTTAAGCGTTGTGGGCGTTGTGGTGCTGAATTTTTTGGCTGAACTTTGCGCGAATCTGCTCGATACAAGGAAAGTTTATGCCTAAAAAGCTCTTAATGCTTAGCCCCTTGCTTTTTTGCCTGCTTTTTGCCATCTTTGTCCCGCTTTTAAGCCCCTATGCTGCTGGCTTTAATGAGCTTGCAAATGCTAAAATGCCCCCAAATTTAGAGCATTTTTTTGGCACGGATTTGTTGGGGCGTGATTTATTTACTCAGCTTGCGCAAGGCTTGCGCGTGTCGCTTTTTGTGGGCTTTGTGGCGGCTTTTATGAGCGTGGTTTTGGGCGTTTTGTTTGTTTTGCTGGCGCGAAGTTTTTTTTATAGCTTTTTTATACGAAGTTTGGACGCGATTTTAGCCGCTCCTAGCCTTTTAATCGTAATGTTTTTTCAAAGTTTTTTGAGCGGAAATTTACTCACAATGTCCTTTGTCATCGCCTTGGGGCATTTTGCTTTCATCGCAAAACTGCTTGATAGCGAGCTGAATTCCTTGATGAAAAGTGAGTTTTACCTGTGCGCTCTTGCGCTTGGAAGCACGAAATTTAGGGCTTTTTACAAGGACTTGCTGCCCGCTTGTGTGAATTTGCTTTTGGTGCTTTTTATCCTTAACATAGCTCACGCCATTTCACACGAGGCGACTTTGAGCTTTTTTGGCTTGGGGGTAAGTTTAGATGAGGTGAGCTTGGGGCGACTTTTGGACGAGGGCGCAAAGGCTGTTTTCATAGGGGCTTGGTGGCTTGTCATCTTTCCTGTGGCGTTTTTGCTTGCGCTTATCTTGCCCTTGCTCGCTCTTGCTTCAAATTTGCAAGGCAACTTGGGAGTGCGCGTTGATTAGGGTAAAAAATCTCAATTTAGAGCGCAAGGGGCGTAAATTCTTGCAAGATATTAGCTTTGAACTTCGCCCAAAAAGCGCGCTTGGTGTGCTTGGCAAAAGCGGAGCGGGCAAAAGTCTGCTTGCTAAAAGTTTGCTTTGTCTTATCAACAAACCCTTTGTGTTAAGTGCTGATGAGTTAAGCGTGGCGGGCTTTTCGCCCCTAAACCTTGACAAAAACGCCTTGCGAACTTTAAGAACAAAAGTAGGCTTTATCTTTCAAGACGCAAGGGCTAGCTTTCACCCTATGTTTAATATGGGCGATATTTTTGAAATGCACCTAAAAGAACACAGCAAATTTGGCAAAAAAGAGCGCAAAAATTTAGCTTTTAGCTGGCTTGAACGCTTGGGCTTTGATGATATGGAGCTTTTGTGGCACTCTTATGCGCACCAAATCAGTGCTGGTATGGCTATGCGCGTGCAAGTGGCTTTGGCTTTAAGCCTTGGCGCGCAAATTTTACTTTGCGATGAAATCACAAGCTCGCTTGATGAAAGAAACGCGCAAAATATCACGGACATTTTTAAAGAGCTAAAAAAAGAAAAAAGCCTAGTGCTTATCTCACACGAGCTGGATTTTGTAAGAGCTTTAAGCGATGAAATCATCGTGCTTGAAAGGGGACAAATCACCGAAAAAGCTAACGCAAAAGACTTTTTTAGCGCACCAAAAACTGAGTATGGCAAAGAGCTTTTGCGCTTATACAAGGACAACAATGCTTTTAAAAGTGCATAAACTTGCTAAATTCTACGAATTTAAACGCCATTTATACCTTAAAAGCGAGCAAAAAGCAGTGTTTGAAAATGTGAGCTTTGAGCTGAATTTAGGCGAAAATTTACTGCTTTGTGGGCAAAGTGGTTGCGGCAAAAGCACACTTGGCAAAATCATCGCAATGCTTGAAAAAGCAAGCTCTGGGGAAGTTTTTTTTGAAGAAAAACCCATTTTAAACCTAAAATTTGACGAACAAAGAAAGCTGAGAAAAGAAATTTCTTATGTTTTTCAAGAGCAAAAACTTGCCCTAAACCCTTACAAAAAGGTGCTTGACTTGCTTTGCGTAGGACAGCAAAATTTTGGCTTGAACTTTGACTTAAACGAGGCAAAAAGGCTTTTTGAGGACTTTGAGCTTGAATTTAGCCTTACAAAGCTCAAACCAAAAGAGCTGAGCACAGGACAAGCGCAAAGGATAGGGCTGATTAGAGCCTTACTCTTGCGCCCAAAGTTGCTGATTTTAGATGAAATCACCGCCCCGCTTGATTTAAGCGCAAGTGGCAAAATCCTTTCTCACCTTTTAGCCATTCAAAAAAAGCAAAACATAAGCTATATTTTCATCTCACACGAAACGGGGCTTTTCAAGCCGCATTGTGCGCAAATTTTACAAATGAATTTTTTGCAAAATCAAGCCTAAAATTCAAGGAAATTTTGCTAAAATTCAAGGCAAAATTCAAAATCACAAAAATTTGAGGAAAAGCTATGAATGCGAACGAGCATTTTGATTTGGACTTGGAGCGGGCTATTTTAAGCTCGTGCATTTACAGCGAGGACGCTTATGGCTCTGTGGCTGGGGACATAGAGCCAAAGGACTTTGTCTTAAAGGCTCATCAAGACATATTTAGCGCGATTGAAGCGTGCGCTAAGGCTGGTGAGCCTGTGGGTATAAGTTTTATCAAAAAACACAAAAAGGTTGATGAGGGCGTTTTGGGCGAGGTGATGGCGACTACGGCGATAGTTGATGTGCCAAAATACGCTACTGAACTGCGCGAAAAGGCGATAAAACGAAAGCTGTTAGATTTTGCACACACTATGCCCGCTCGCATTAACGCTGACAAGCCCATCGGCGACATATCAAACGAACTAAACAAAGAAATTTTCAATATCACAAACCGCACCAACAAAAGCGACATTAAGGACACGCAAGAGGTTATCGGCGAGCTTTTGGAGGAATTTGAAAAGCAAAAAAATAGCGCAAGCAAAGGCATAGTAGGGCTTGACACGGGCTTTGATGATTTAAACGAAAAAATCAAAGGCTTTAAAAATGGGGATTTAATCATCATCGCCGCGCGCCCTGGTATGGGTAAAACCTCAATGGGGCTTCATTTCATCGAAAAAACCTTACGCGAGGGCAAGGGCGTGGTGTTTTTCTCACTTGAAATGCCCGCCACACAGATAATGCAAAGGCTTTTGTCCGCTAAAACCTCCATTCCACTGCAAAGGTTGCTGATAGCTGACTTAAACGATGATGAATGGAACAGGGTTGCAGACGCTTGCAAGGACTATGAGAGCAAGAAACTCTACATTTACGATAGCGGATATGCGAGTATCACCGACATAAGGCTGATTTTGCGCCGTCAAAAAGAGCTAGATGGCGATATATCGCTTTGCGTTGTGGATTATATCGGGCTGATGATGAGTAGTAGCAATTTTAGCGACAGGCACTTGCAAGTAAGTGAGATTTCACGGGGCTTGAAACTACTTGCAAGGGAGCTTGATATGCCTATCATCGCGCTTTCACAACTCAACCGCAGCCTTGAAGCGCGGGCAAACAAGCGTCCTATGCTGAGCGACTTGCGCGAAAGTGGCGCGATAGAGCAAGATGCGGACACCATACTTTTCGTGTATCGCGATGAAATCTACCGCGAACAAGAAGAAAAAGAAAAAGAAAACAAGGCAAAGGCTGAGGGCAAAGAGTATAAACGCAGCTTTTTTGCCAACCCAAAGCAAGAAAAAGCCGAACTCATCATCGGTAAAAACCGCAACGGACCGATAGGGGCTGTGGATTTGCTCTTTTTGAAAGAAAACTCGTCCTTTATGGAAGCCCCAAAAGGCGACTTTGAAGCGACGAATTTTGAAGAATGAGCCTAAATTTAGCTTTTGTGCGCTTGAATTTACTGACACACTTAAAATCGCCCACAAGGCTTAAATTTACCCGCACGCTTGAATTTGGACTTGAATTTAGCTTTGAAATTAAAGCCTAAATTTAAGGCTAAATTCAAGCTAAATCCGCAAGTTTAAATTTTCAGCCCTAAATTTAAACCAAAATAAAATTTATTTTGAAAGCATTTGTAAAGAAAAATGTTTTATAATTTTGCTTATCACTGAAATGGAGATGAGATGAAGTTAAGCGAGATAGCCGAGTTTTTGAGCCTTGATTATGCGGGCGAGGATATGGACATAAGTGCGCTGAATTCGTTGCATAATGCGAATTTTAGCGAGCTTACTTATTGTGATGGCAAAAAAAACGCCAAAGATATAGCCGAAACGGGCGCTGGGGCGATTTTAGTCAGCAAGGAATTTGAGGATTTAGTTCCCCAAGACACTAAGGTTTTAATCAGCCCAAACCCCCATTTGTCCTTTGCTTATATCAGCAAACTCTTTGCCAAGCCCCTTGTGAGCGACAAAAAGCCAAACAAAATCGCCAAAAGTGCCACCATAATGCCAAATGTCTATATAGGCAGTGGGGTTGAAATCGGCGAAAATGTCATCATAATGGCGGGTGCTTACATAGGCGACAATGTTTGCATCGGCGATTTCACGCTCATTCACCCAAACGCCGTCATCTACAACGACACGAAAATCGGCAAAAAATGCCACCTGCTCGCAAACTGCGTCATCGGCTCTGATGGCTTTGGTTACGCTCACAACGATATGGGCGAGCATTATAAAATCTACCACAACGGCAATGTGATTTTGGAGGATAATGTAGAAATCGGCGCTTGCACGACAATAGACCGCGCTGTGTTTGACAGCACCATCATCAAAGCTGGTTCAAAGATAGATAATCTCGTGCAAATCGGACACAACTGCATTGTCGGGCAAAACTGCTTGCTTGTGTCGCAAGTGGGGCTTTCAGGCTCAACAGAGCTTGGCAAAAATGTCGTTATGGGCGGGCAAAGTGCGAGCGCAGGACACCTTAAAATCGGCGACTTCGCCACAATCGCCGCAAGAGGCGCAGCGGTAAAGGATATGCAAGGCGGGCAGATTTATGGCGGTGCGCCCGCTATGCCACAGCGCGACTGGCTGAGACTTCAAGCGAAATTTGCACTTGCACTGAAAAAGAAAAGTTAAGGCTAGATGCTTTTTTGTCATTGCGAGAATTTGCAAAGCGTGAGCGTGCAAATTCGTGGCAATCCAAA
>OBCH01000158.1_pt1 | contig 17777 bp, 17 predicted proteins | sample 1495941 | NCBI WGS metagenome assembly OBCH01 (sample SAMN03418276, study PRJEB22391) | human gut metagenome | biome: human-gut; feature: organic feature; material: feces | host: Homo sapiens | place: Tanzania | collected 2013-01
GCCGTTGCCTTTCATAGTCGTCATCATCGATGAGCTGGCGGATTTGATGATGACGGCGGGCAAAGATGTTGAATTTTACATAGGACGGCTTGCTCAAATGGCAAGGGCGAGCGGAATTCACTTAATCGTAGCCACGCAACGCCCAAGCGTTGATGTCGTAACGGGGCTGATAAAGGCGAATTTACCGAGCCGCCTTGCGTATAAAGTGGGGCAAAGAGTGGATAGCAAGGTGATTTTGGACGCACAAGGTGCTGAAAGTTTGCTAGGACGGGGCGATAGCCTTTTTACTCCCCCAGGAACGAGTAATTTAGTGCGTTTGCACGCGCCCTTTGCGAGCGAAATGGAAATAGAAAAAATCGTAGAATTTTTAAAGGCGCAACAAGCTGTGGAGTATGATGAAAATTTCTTAAAAGATAGCTCAAATGCTAGCAACGCTAGCAACTTTGGGGGCGAGAATTTAGACGGCGAGGGTTTAGATGAGCTTATCGAGCAGGCAAAGGCTGTGATTTTGGAGGATAAAAAAACCAGCATTTCTTACTTGCAACGGCGGCTTAAAATAGGCTACAACCGCGCGGCAAATATCATCGAGCAGCTTGCGCAAATGGGCGTTTTGAGCGAACCTGATGCCAAAGGACAAAGGGAGATTTTGTGAGTGTTTTGAGTAAAGTCAAGGCTAAATAAGGCATTTTAGACAAAGAAAAGCGATGAAAAATGATAAAAACACTCAAAATTTAAAGCACAAAGCAAGGCAAAATTCAGCTCAAAAGGCTATGAAAAATTCAGCTCAGCCAAGCACAAGGGCTAAAAATTTAAGCGACAAACAAAGCACAACCCATAAAATAGCAAATTCAAACGCCTCTCAAAGCAAGAATTTAAACCCAAACGACAAACAAAATCTTTTGCCCTTTGGCAAGCCTTTTGAGCTGAAACGCCCTTTTATCAAAAGTGTGCGCGATTATCTTCCCGTAAATGAAAGCGTGGAGCAGAGTTTTCAAGCACAAAGCGTTAAAGAACAACGCGTGCTTAAAGTTTCTATGTTGAGCGCGCTTGTTTTGGCGGTTTTTGGCGTGGGCTTTGGCGTGTGGGCGAAATCGCTGGCTGTGGTGTTTGACGGCTTTGTCTGCCTTGTGAGCGTGGGGCTTGGGGCTTTGAGCGTGGTTACTTCGCGCTACATTTACAAGGACGATGATGAGATTTTTCAGTTTGGTTATGTGCGTTTTGAGCCTATGGTAAATCTTTTTAAGTCCCTTGTTCTCGTGCTTGTGTGCGTTTATGCCTTTATCAATGCCGTTTCTAGCTTGTTTAGCGGCGGATATGAGGTAGAATTTGGCGGTGTGGCGGTGTATAGCGGCTTTACGCTGGTGTTTTGTTTTGTGCTTTTTATCTACACAAGGCAGGCGTGCAGGGCTTTGGAGTCTGATTTAATACGCGTTGATAACACCGAGTGGAAAATCGACTGCGCCCTTTATGCTGGGGCGATTGCGGCGTTTGGCTTGGTGTATTTAAGCGTGTCGCAAATTTCAGCTTTGGCGGGCGAAAATTTAGCAAATTTAAAAGACTTAAACGCCACGACAAACGCCCTAAATTTAAGCGAAAATTTGACAAATTTAAGCACCCTTTCAAATTTATCTTTTATCCGCAAATTTTGGCTTGATTTTGTGTTTTTTATTGATAAATTTTCTCATTATATCGACCCGTTTTTGTTGGCTGTGCTTTCGCTTGCCCTTTGCGTAAGCCCGCTTAAAATCGCTGTGGCGAATTTCAAGGATTTAGTGATGCTCGCCCCGCCCGCACTTGATGAGCGTATCACACAGCTTATGCAAAAAGTGAGCGCAAAGCACGGCTTTAAGGACTATGACACGCACACGGCAAAATCGGGGCGTTTTTTTATGGTGGAGATAAACATACTTGTGGATAGGGACTTTGCAGGCTCTGTGGCAAGCCTAGATACGATAAGAGAAGAGATAGAACAAGCTTTGGCTATACCAAGCTACAAAATTTGGCTCTCCATAAGTTTTACCACTAAGGCAAAATGGCTGTGATTGATGAAAATTTAAATTTTGCAAAGCATTCTCATCAAACAAACGCTAGGCTTAAAAAGCGAGTTTGCCTTGAAATTCATCAAAAAAGCAAAAAAATTTAATCATTTTGGTATTTATCCAAAAGCACTTTGTAGCGTTTGAAAATGCTTTCATTTGGCTCTTTGGGGGCGTTTTTGATGATGATTTTAAGCAAGGATTGTGGTATGAGATGAAAGTTCTTTTCCCACGATTCTATGGTGTTTAAAGCCATATTTCTACTGCGCGTAACGGGGCTTTGTAAGAGTGTTTCGACAAGTTCTACACCAAAAATTTCATCAAAATCCCTCAAACCTTGCACAACCATTTCTAAATCCCTATAAGCGTTAAATTTAGAGTGCATTCCCAGCTCATCTTTTGGCTCTGTTTTCATCGCCTCTAAATCAAAACGGCTTTTTACCAGCTCGCAAAGCTCTTTGTAGCGGTGTATGTCTCTTGTTTTGCTCAGCTCATACCACTCGTTAAAGTCCTTATTTTTCAAGGCGTGCGTGTAAAATTCTCTCCAAATATCAATGCCTAATTTCGCTGCGATTTTTCTGTGGTTATAATCAAAAATGTCGCTCAAAACAAGCCCCTGCCAGTCAATGTCGCGCTCAAAGGCTATCTCACGCACCAAGGCTAAAAACTGCGTTGCGTATTTTTTCGCAAAGTCTCTTTCCTCATTTTCTGTGCTTTCTTCATCGTTTTCATCATCTTCGCTGTAAATTTCCAAATGAGTGTTAAGGCTTAACAAAATGCGAAAGCGTTGAGCGTTCATTTGCACGCCCTTGCTGTGCGCAAAAAAGAGGCTAAAAGTCTCATCATAGTCCTCATATTCGGTGATTTTATGCGGTCCGCTGCCAGAACCCATCAAGGCATCAAACATAGCAGCCGTAGCATCATAAAGCGCATCATCAAAGCCCCTTTCCTTGATAAAGCCCAGCAAATCGCCCTTTTGCATACAAAGAGGCGCGGTGTAGTTGTCGTTTATATCGCATTTGTAGCCCTCAAAAAGCAGCCACTCGCGCGTTTGCTCGTCTTTTACCTCTAAAAAATTCAAGTATTGTATCCGCCCCCAGCCCTTGACTTTTTTTATAAGCTGACAAATGATATCATTGCGCTCGTTGCGTTTTAAAGCCACAGCGACATAGTTTGCAAACTCATCAGCCAAGCCAAAAAGGCTATACAAAGATAGTTCCTCGTCATTTAAATACGAAACGCCAAGTATCGCTAAGGCTAATTTCACAGGCTCTCTGTGCGTTGCCTTGTGTAAAAACTGCCCTGCTGTGATAAAGGCAATGGGCTGAATTCTGTCCTTGTTTTTAGCCTCGCACTTTAAAAAAAGCTCCAAAAAATCATCGATATACCCCAGCGTTCTGTGCGTAGTCGAAAAAAGATAAATTCGCCCCAAACACTCATCAACAAGCGCATCGTCTAAATCTGCATCGGCAAATTCACAAAACAAATCAAAAAGAATTTGAGCCTCGTTAGAATCGCTCGCCCCCATAATGCCATCAAGCATACCATCGACAATATTCATATCTTTAAGCTGAGGAAAAAGCGTGGCAATGCTGTCATCATCAGGCAGAAAATCTTGCAAAACCCCGTCTTTGCGGTTTTGAGTTATCCACTCCAAAAGGCTCGTTTCGCCGCTGATGATTTTCTCAAAGCTTGCTGTTTGCATTTTATTTTATTTGAGGGTTTTGACAAAGTGTCCTATGCGCTTTAAGCCCTCTTCGATATTTTCAAGGCTTGTGGCGTAAGAAAGCCTAAAATACCCGTCCATTCCAAAGCCAACCCCCGGCACCACAGCAACCTTTTCACGCGCAAGCAACTCTTGACTAAATTTCATCGAGCTTTGCTCAACGGCTTTGATACTCACAAAAAGATAAAACGCCCCTTGCGGCTTATACACGCTCAGCCCTTGAATTTCGCCGATAAGCTCGCAAGCCTTGTCGCGCCGCTTTTGAAACTCGCTTTGCATAAAGGCTATGTCTTTGTCTGTTTCGCCACGAAGTGCGCAAATGGCGGCGTGCTGGACTATGGCGTTGATATTGCCCGTGCTTTGCCCTTGCAAACGCTTAACAGCGGCGTTTAACTCGGCGTTTTTGCTTGCCATATAGCCAAATCGCCAGCCCGGCATCGCTCCACACTTGCTGAGTCCATTTATCGTAACGGTTCGTTGTAGTGCATCTTTGCTCACAGCGGCAAAGGACGCGAATTCCACTCCGTCATAGCGGATTTTCTCATACATTTCATCGCTCAAAACGACTACTTTTGTGCCTTCAAGCACTTTGGCAAGCTCTTTAAGCTCTGTTTTGGAGTATATAGAGCCTATCGGGTTGTTTGGAGAGTTGAGTATAAAGAGTTTTGTGCGCGGTGTGAGTGCGCTTTTAAGCTGTGCGGGCGTGATTTTAAAGCCGTTATCTTGCAAACCCTCGATGAAAACGGGCTTTCCGCCGCTATACTTCACCATTTCGGGGTAGCTCACCCAAAAAGGACTTGGGATAATCACCTCATCGCCATCATCTATAAGGCACTGGATACACTCAAAGAGTGAGTGCTTCGCGCCTACATTAGTGATAATCTCTTTAATGTCGTAGTTTAGGGCGTTGTCGCGGTGCAGCTTGAACTGAATGGCTTCAAGCACGCTTGTTATGCCCGCGACATTTGTGTATTTGCCACAGCCTTGCTCGATAGCCTTGATAGCGGCGTTTTTTATGGTTTTAGGCGTGTCAAAGTCTGGCTCTCCTGCTGAAAAGCTGATGACATCTTCTCCGCGTGCTTTCATTTCATTAGCAAGTGCGCTAACAGCCAAAGTAACGGACTCTGATAGGATTTTGACTCTTTTGCTTAACATTGTGGTATCCTCGTGTTTTCAAAACCTGTGCTTTTTGTGTTTTTAGCCCTTTTGTGTTTTCAAATTCTGTATTATAGCAAAAAAGTTTGAATTTATGGTTGAAAATGACTAAAATTTGATAAAATCCTTTTGAAAAAAAGTTAAATTTATGAAAGGAAACAATGCGGCTTCTAGCACTTTTTGGGCTTTTGGGTTTTGTTTTGTCGTGGCAAAAGCTCATTTTTGCGCCACTTTTTTTGCTCGCGCCCTTTTACGCGCTTTACAAAGAGAATTTTCTCATCTTGTGGGCGCGCAAAAATATCATCAAAAAAGCCACGCTCAACAAGCGCGCCCTTTTTTACCGCCTTACAGAAAAAAACACCCTTTTGCAAGCTATCGCCTTTTGCCTTGCCTTTGTGGCGATTTCATCTTTGATGCTGAATTTAATGTATGTAAATGCCCTTGATTTCATCTTTTTGTTTGTGTTTTTTCCCTTGCTTTTTTTGCTTGTCAAAGTGCTTTTGCGCTCACAATTTCGCACCAACCCTTACAACACCTTGCGCGTGGTGCTTGTAGCAGCGTTTGCAACAAGTCTTTTTTACTCATTTTCACAGCTTTTTTTTAGGCAAAATTATGAGCCGTTTTTTTATCTAAATCATTTTTTAGACACTTACAAAAGCTCGGTTTTACCGCCACTTGACGCACTTTCTCAGGCTCTTTATTTTGTGGTGGTGTTTAAAAATTTTATGATTTTTTGGCTTGAAAATTTAAGCGCAAAGTGCTTGATATTTGGGCTTGAAGTGCTGAATTTCTTTGTGCTTTGTTCATCTTTTGCCCTGCTTTGTTCTTTTGTGTTAAAGGACAAGAAAAGCACTATTTTTTGGCTTTTTGCAAGTGTTTTGAGCCTGCTTTTTTATGAAGAAAGCGTAAATGTCAAACCCAAATACCAAGAAAGGATTTCAACATATTTGCAAAATATGCAAAGTCCGTTGTTAGAGCAAAATTTAAGCGCAGTGCAAGAACAAAACGAGCTTTACAAGAAAAATTTAGCTAAATTCAAAGAGCTTTTAAACAAAAACGCCTTTGAGATTAGCATTTGGTGGCTTTCAAATGAAAAAGATGAGCTTAAAAAGTCCTTGCAAAAGGCTTTGCCGTGAGATTTGATAAATTTGTGGCTTTAAAGCTTGGCATTTCGCGCAACAAGGCGTTAGAATTTATCGAAAATAAAAGCGTTTTACTTAATGATAAATGCTATAAAAGCGCCTTTGAAGTGCGAAATTTATTAAAAGACGCCCAAAATTTAAGCGATGATGAGCTTTTGCACCTAAATTTTCTCAAACTCACGCTTTTGGGCGACATTTACGCAAGCCGTGCCGCGCTCAAACTCAAAGGCTTTTTGGCTGAATTTCCCCTTGATTTAAGCGGTGCAAAGTGCCTTGACATAGGCGCGGCGGCTGGTGGCTTTACGCAGGTGCTGCTTGAAAAGGGCGCAAAAAGCGTGGTAGCCCTTGACATAGGCACAAATCAACTTGATGAAAGGTTAAAAAACGATGAGCGCGTGCAAAGCGTGGAAAAAACGGACATAAAAAGCTATCAAAGTGCTGAAAAATTTGAATTTATTTCGTGCGATATAAGTTTTATTTCGCTTAAAAATGTGCTTTGTTGCATTGATGAGCTTGCTCAAAGCTTGATTTTACTGCTTTTTAAGCCACAATTTGAAGTTGGCATTAGTGCAAAGCGCGATAAATGCGGCGTTGTAAAAGATGAAAAAGCTATCATCAAAGCAAGAGCGGAGTTTGAAAAAGAGTGTGCGAGTTTAGGCTGGCTTTTAAAGGGCTTTGCGCCATCTACCATAAAAGGAAAGGAAGGTAATGTCGAGTTTTTTTACTTATACCAAAAAGCAAAGCATTGAAATGCTGGCTGTTGGCTGTTTTGATGGCTTTCATTTGGGACACAAGCAGCTTTTAAAGCATTTAAAGCGTGAAAATTCAGCCCTTTTAGTCATTGATAAATTTCAAAATGACAGGCTCGTGCCAAAAGAAAAAATGAAAGAACTTTGCGAGTTTGATTTGATTTTTGTGGATTTTAATGAGATTAAAAATTTAAGCGCAAAGGCTTTTTTAGCGCATTTGCAGGCTGAATTTACTCAGCTTAAAACCCTTGTTGTTGGAGATGATTTTCGCTTTGGCAAGCAACGCGGAGCGGGAGCAAGGGATATAGAAAAATTAAGCTCTTTAAGGGCTATCATCGTAGCAGACTTTGAATTTAAGGGCATTAGCGTGCATTCTAAATTTATCAAAGAGTGCCTTTTGCGTGGTGAGTGCGAGCTTGCAAGCGATCTTTTGGGTAGGGATTATGCGGTGTGTGGCTTGCTTGAAAGCGGGCAAGGCATAGGCGCAAAGGAACTTGTGGCGACTTTGAATTTAAACACGAAAAATTATTTTTTGCCAAAAAGTGGCGTGTGGGCGAGTTTGTGCGAGATAGGGGGGCAAATTTTTAAAAGCGTGAGTTTCATAGGGCTTCGCTCAACGGACGGGAAATTCAGCGTTGAAAGCCACATTTTAGATGAAAAATTTGATTTAAAGCTCAAAAAAAATGAAAAAATCACGCTCATTTTTAAGAAATTTTTACGCGAAAATAGGCATTTTGATGATTTAAATTTGCTTAAAAAACAAATTCAAAAAGATTGTCAAAACGCCCAAAAATGCTTAAAGGACACGCAATGAAAGATGAAATTTTTAAACAAAAAGTGCAAAAGCAGTTTGAATTTGATGAAAAGGTGGCAAGCGTTTTTGATGATATGATAAGCCGTTCAGTGCCTTTTTACAAGGAAAATTTAAGGCTTATCGTGGCTTTGGTGGCAAAGCTTGGGACGCAAAATGCGAGCATTTGTGATTTGGGCTGTTCTACGGCGAGCTTGTTGCTTGAATTTTGGCGACAAAATGCGACTTACAAGCTTGTAGGCGTGGATAACTCGGGCGCGATGATAGAAAACGCCCGCAACAAATGCGCCGCCTTTGGAGCGAAAATCGACTTTTTTGAAAGCGATTTGAGTGAATTTGACTTTGTAAAAAGTGATATTTTCATCGCTAATTACACCTTGCAGTTTATCCGTCCCCCGCAAAGACAGGCTTTGGTGCGAAAAATTTATGAAAATTTAAACGAAAAGGGCTTTTTTATAATGAGCGAAAAAATTCTTTATGAAGATGCTCTTTTGGCGAAAAATATCATCGAAATTTACGCTGATTTCAAGCACGAGCAAGGCTATACGCGCCTTGAAATCGCTAAAAAACGCGAGACGCTTGAAAATGTGCTTGTGCCTTACAGCGAAAAGGAAAATTTGGCTATGCTTGAAAATGCGGGCTTTACAAAGGTGCAAAGCTTTTTTAAATGGGCGAATTTTGAAAGCTTTATCGCGTTTAAGTGATGAATTTTCGTGGCTTTGTTGTGAATTTTGTAGCTTTGTTATAAATTTTGAGTAGCTTTTTGGGCGTGCTTTTGCGCTGTCTCATCAAATAAACTACAAAGCAAGCACAAGCGTGCCGCAAAACAAGGATTTTGGTAGGTTAGTTTTCTTTGCGGCTTGCAAGGCGTAGCCGCACAATAAAAAGCACTTGATTTTGTCATTTTGAGCCTTTTGCAAAAAAGGCGAAAAATCCAAAGAATTCAAAACACGCTTTAAATTTTGTGGATACTTCGCCAAAGGCTCAGTATGACAAGACAGGTCAGTATGACAATGGCTTTGTCGTTTTGAGCTTTCGCTAGAAAGCGACCCAACGGATTGCAAGGCGTAGCCGTAGCAAAAAAATCGAACATTGTCATTTTGAGCCTTTTGCAAAAAGGCGAAAAATCCACGCTTTAAAGGTGTAATTCACACTTTAAATTTATGGAAAGATTTGAGTAAAACTACATAAAGCATAGCTAAAAGGCTATACTTTGAGGCAAATTTTGCGTGTTTGCTGTGTAAGTGGCGAAATTTGCATTTGCTGGCAAATCCTTTAAACTCTGATTTATTTTTATTTGTTAGAATTTGCTTTCAAAGATATTTTAAATGCGTTTTAAGGAAGCATTTATGGTAACAAGACATAAATTTTTTTCGTCAAAGCACCTAAAAACAGCACTTTTGTGCTTGTGCGCACTCACTTTGTCGCTACACGGCAAGGATTATACCCTTGATAAAAGCTCAAAAATCAGTTTTGAGATAACCAAATACGCCATTTTGAGCATAGATGGGCTTTTTAGGGAGTTTAGCGGGCGTTTGGAGCTTGATGAAAGCGGTAAAATCACGGCTTTGCAGATACAGGCGTTAAGTGCTTCTGTCTCTACGGGCAAGGCAAAGCGCGATAAATTCGCCAGAGAGAAATTTCTAAACGCCGCACAGCACAAATTTGTAGCCCTTTCTTTCACTTCATACACGCCCACACGCAGTAAAGGCGGCAAGCAAGAGGGCAAGCTCATCGCAAAGCTCACTCTACAAGGCAAATCCAAAAACATAGAGTTTCAAAGCCGCCTTGACACGAGTCAAGCCACGCCCAAACTCACGCTCACGGGCAAATTCAACTCAGAGGACTTTGGCGTTCAAAGCTCTTTTGCTCGCTCAAATGAGGTGCATTTGATTTTAGAGACTAAATGGCTGGCGCAGTGAATGGGCTTTGTGGCAAGCTAAATGCAAGCAAAAGCTCTCTAAACGCCTAAATTTAGCGCAAAACCGCAAGCTACTTGTGCTTTTTTTTGTGCTTTTTGATTTGTGCTAACAGGGCTTTTTTTACAAACTCGCTTTTTTCTTCGGCATTTGCGATAAAGTCGTTAAAAAAGGCGCTGATTTTAGCCAGCTTTTTTGTGTCCGCACTTATGGTAATGACGCCAAGTGTTAGGCTTTTTTGCCCGCTTTTTGCGCTTGCTTTTTGTGTGCTTTTTGAAACACCTTTCAAAGCCTTTTTGTTTGCCTTTTTGCCTGCTTTTTCAGCCTTTTTTTGCGTGGCTTTTTGGGGCTTTAAGGGAGCGTTGTTTTTGGGCTTTGCAAAGGTGCTTTTTGCAGGCTTTTTCTTTTGTGGGTTTGCGCTCTTTGTCGCTACGCTAGCACTTTGCGCCTCTTTGATGATGGCTTGTGCCTTGTGGCTGTTTTCGAGTTTGTCGATTTTTGAAATTTTGTCTTTCATTGTGTTTCCTTTGTGGTAAATTTGGCTTTATCGCTTTGAGCTAAAAGCCCAAAAAAGCACGCATTTAAGCACGCAAACACGCCCAAAGGCTCATTTACAGGGCTTAACGCTCGCTTTTTGATTTAGAATTTGAAAGGCTAAATGGCAAATTCACGCTCATCGCAAATTCGGCAAAAAACTCTTCAAATTCAACCCTAGCTTTGGTGTCGCTGTATTCTGTGATACCTAAGCCCTCGCTAACCGCTCTTTTGTAGGCGATTCTGTCTTTTAAAACGCCGTCAAGCAAGAAAAAATCGTCCTTCAAACCAAACTTGTGTTGAATTTGCTCAACGCCCTTTTTGTAGTCGAGCAAATCCTTATCCAAAAAGACATTTGTGCTGATTTTGTTCATCAAAATGCAGATTTTCATATCATCGTTGATATCTTTGATTTGCGTGATGGTTTGCAGCATCGTTTCTAGCACGGCTGCGTCAAACTGAGACGCCGTGCTTGGCAGTATAACAGCATCTGCGTAAAGCATAGCCTTGCGCGACTCTTGGCTGTCAATGCCTCCCGTGTCGATGATGATGAAATCATAAAGCTCGATAAACTGCTTTAAGGACTCGGCGATATTGCCCGTGCGGTTTGAGAGCGTAAAATGCGGCAAATCCCCGTCCGCCTTGTCCTCGCGGATATTTGTAAAACTCTCTATGCTTTTTTGCGGGTCAGTGTCCATCACAAGCACTTTGCCAAGCCCTAGTAGCTTGATGGCAAGATTGACTACGACCGTGCTTTTGCCGCTGCCGCCTTTTTGGTTCGCCACGGTGATGATATAGGCTTGCTTTTTACTCATTTTCGCCCCTTTTGTGTCGCATTATAACAAAAATTTATTTATAAGTTCCTTAATTTTTGTTTATTTTGTCTTTAAATTCAGCCTTATTTGCCTGAATTTACAAAGTTATTGAGTCTTTCGTGCAAATTTGTTTGACTAAAATCGTTGATTTTTTCGACAAATTTGCCCCTTTCATCAAACAAATAAAGCTCGTTGCTGTGCGCCACTGAGTAAATCATCGCTGAGTTTGGCAAAGGCACTTTCTCATAAATAGCCCCATACCGCTTAGCCACTTGCGATAAAGCCTTTTCATCATCGGCGATTAAGGCTGTGGCGTTTGGATAAAAGTAGCGAAGCCACTCGTTTGTGGCGTTTATGTCGCTATCGCGCTCGGGGTCAAGTGAGATGAAAAGCAAATAAGCCTTGTCGTTTTCTAGGCTTTTTAGTTCGCTTGACACAAGTGCAAGCGTGGCAGGGCAGACATCAGGGCAAAAGGTGTAACCAAAATACACGATGAGTTTTTTGCCCGCAAAGTCCTTTAAGCTCACTTTTCCAAACTCTGAATTTAGGCTAAAATCATAATTTTCCCCGCAAGCACTCACCAAAAACGCCACGACAAAGGCGCACAAAATGCGAAAGGTTTTTTTCATTTTTGTCCTTTTTTACTGAATTTTTCAAAAAATTCTTAAATTTCACAGCAAAATTTCGCTTAAAATTTAAAGAATTTTATCTTTTTATATCAAAATCAAAATAAAAATTTATAGGCTTTTTGCCGTTAAAAAATTCCACGCGAAAGCGCATAGTATCTATCACGCAAGCACTTGGCACGACAGCAGCCTTGTAAGAGTTTGCGCTTGTTTTCTTAAAAGTCGGCACGACATCGCCCATATACATATTTAGCCCATAAATGCGGGCATTTAGCTCACTAAAATCGCCCAAATTCTCAACCACAAGCTCATTTTCAACAAGTGCTTGCACGGGCTTTTCTTTAAATTCTACTCGCACTTTTTGCCCCTTAAATTCATACTCACAGGGCTTTTCGTTTAAATCACAAGCAAGCAAAGGAAGCTCTTTGATAAGCTCCCTACGCTTGTTTGGCGGTTCGTTATCAAGCACCAAAAACGCGCCCACAACGAGCAAAAGTGCTACGAAAAAAGCTAAAAGCAGTTTTTTCATTGCAAACAAGGTGCTTGCGTGGCGTTTTGGCAAGGTCCCATTCCGCGTCCTTGTCCCATTCCAGCACCTCGTCCCTGACCGCGTCCTTGTCCTTGTCCGCGCATTTGTCCTTGCATTTGTCCGCGTCTCATTCCTGTCATTTCAATGCTCTCAATGTCCTTGAAATTCAGGCTCTCGCCGTTGTCAAATTCAAGCGTTAGGCTCACTTTGGTGTCCTTTTTAACGGGCTTTTTAATGCCAAGTGCCATTATATGCTCCGCCCCGCTCATCAGCTGCACGCTGGACTTTGCTTTGATGGTGATTTTTGGCACTTTCACCATAGTCATCTTTTCGCCCTCATACACCACGGTGTGAAGCTCGATTCTGTCGCTCAAATCGCTCTTTGCGCCTACAAGGGCTATGTCCTTGTCGCTGTTGTTAGCGATAGTCATAAAAAACGCCGTATTTGGTGCTTTTGGGGGCGTTTGTTTGACGACTAAGTCGCTCACTGCAATGTCTGCTGCAAAAATAGCGCTCGCAAAAAGCGCAACACTCACAAAAATCTTTTTCATTTTGTGTCCTTTCTGTGTGAAATTTGGATTTGTTCTTGTTTGGCAAGTTTGCTAAGCTCAGTAAAATCGCACTTTGCAAGGCTTTGCCGCTCAAAAACATAATAACATTTTAGCAAAAAAGTGTGAAGTAAAAGTGAATTTGTTACATTTACTTCGCACGCTGTTTTTTAGGCGGTTTTGGCACTTCTTTGCTCTCAATCTCGCTGAAATTTAAGCTCTCGCCGTTGCTAAATTCAAGCGTTAGGCTTATTTTGGTGTCAGCTTTGATTTGATTTTTAATGTTAAAAAGCATTATATGCTCGCCGCCCGGCTTTAACTCCACGCTTGAACGCGCGGGGATAGTGATTTTACTCACGGGCGTCATCAGCACTTTTTTGCCCTTTGTTATGTGCGTGTGAAGCTCGATTCTATCACTCAAATCACTCTTTGCGCCAAGCAAATCAATGTCCTTGTCGCTATTGTTGGTGATTTTTAAAAAAACCGCCGTAGCCCTTGCATTTGGAGCAGTTTGCTTGACGAAAATGTCATCTATTTCAAGCTCAGAGCTAAAAAGAGCGCTTGCAAAAAGCGCTAAACCCACAAGAATTTTTTTCATCTTTTGCCGTCCTTTTTTGAATTTCGCCCCAAATTTTAGCGCATTTGAGTAAAAATTCAGCACACAAGGTAAATTTTTGTGTGATTTTTTACGCTAAATTTAACTTTTTTGTATATAATCACACTTTTTTAAAGGATACAAATGAAAAAACTCTTACTCATTTTGCTCGCTACACTTGGCGCAAACGCCCAAAATCTCGCGCAAATTTATCTCAATCAAGGGCTAGAAGCCGTAGGCATAGAGCTTGAAAAACAGCTTGCAAACAAGGACTTTTGGCTTGACGAGTTAAAAGACAAAAATCTTTCGTTAGGGTATTATGACAGCGAGACAGCCATAGTGCTGACGAACAAAACAAACAAGAGCTTTCAAGTTTTTTTCTACAAAAACGGCAAATTAAGCCGCGAATTCAACGAAAAAGTCGGCGTTACGGGGCTTATGGGCGACAAGCAAGTGCAAGGGGATTTGAAAACGCCTGTGGGCTTTTACGAACTTGGGACGAAATTCAAGCCAGAAGACCAGTATTATGGGGGTTTAGCCTTTGCGACAAGCTACCCAAATTTGCTTGATAGAGTGCAGGGCAAAACGGGCAGCGGCATTTGGATACACGGCTATCCGCTTGATGGCGAGCGGCTTGATGAAGTAAAAACACGCGGCTGCATAGCCCTACACAACAAGACTTTGCGCGAATTTGAAAAAGTCATCGAAAAGCACGGCAAAACCTTTGCGATGACAGAAGAAAAAGAAGTAGTGCGCACAAACGCCGATGAAATCGCCGCTTTGATGGCAGCACTCTTTGCGTGGAAAGACAAATGGACACAAAGCGACATCAAAGCCTACCTTGAATTCTACGATGAAAAGGACTTTCGCCGCTTTGATAAAAAAGATTTTAAAGAATTCGCCGCGATGAAAGGGGCGATTTTCTCAAAAAAAGAAAAAAAGACGATAAAATTTTCCAACATTAGCATAAGCCCATACCCCAACATAAAAAACGAAAAAATGTTTCGCATAGCCTTTTATCAGGATTATTACACCAAAAATCATCAATTTCGCGGCAACAAAACACTCTATGTCAAACTTGACACGGCGGGCAAGATGAAAATCCTTGCAGAGCAGTAATGGCACTGATTACACTTGACAAAAAAGCCTACGAGCGCAACCTTTCGCTCATCATCGACAAGGCAGGCGGTGCGAGCCAAGTCATTTGCGTGATGAAAAACAACGCTTACGGACACGGCATAGAGCTTATAGCCCCGCTAGCAAGGCAAATGGGCGTGGAATTCATCGCCCTAAAAAACGAAAGCGAAGCCCTTTTTATGCAGGGCTTTTTCAAAAACATACTCATTTTATCACACCACCCAAACGGCGCAGAAAAGGCTGAATTCATATACGCACTCAACGCAAAAGACGATTTAGCAAGACTTAAAAGCGGCACGCGCGTTCATCTTGCCATAGACACGGGAATGCACCGAAACGGCGTTTTTGTAAGCGAGCTTGAAGAGCTTTTTGACAAGGCAAAACGCCACAACATTTACATAGAGGGGCTTTTCACGCATTTTGCCTGTGCTGATGAGCTTGATGGGCGTTATTTTGCCCAAAAGCAAATCTTTGAAGAAGCCAAAAAAAAGGCGTTAAAGCTCAGCTCACAAAGGCTTATCTTTCACTCACACAACTCAGCCGCGCTTTTTCGCTGTGAAAAACTGCCCGAAAACGAGCTGTGCCGCGTGGGTTTAGCGCAGTTTGGATACAATGAATTTTGCGCTGAGTTAAAGCCTGTTTTAAAACTCTACGCGCACAAACTCAGCGCACGCACGCTTAAAGCGGGGCAAAGCGTGGGTTATGGCGGCGCATACACCGCTACAAAGGACATTCAAATCGCCGTGTATGATTTAGGCTATGCTGACGGGCTTTTTCGCTATGATGGCAAGGGAATTTTAGAGTTAAATGAGCGCACAAAGGACGGCAAAAAGGCTTGTTTGCTTGGGCGAATGTCGATGGACAGCTTTTCTTGCGCGGATTTAGGCGAGCGCGTTTGTGTTTTTGATAATGCAAGAGTGTGGGCGAAATTCTTTGACACCATAGAGTATGAAATCCTAGCCAAACTCTCGCCCTTTATCCCAAGAGCGCTTGTTTAGTCGATAAATTCAGCCCACAACTTGCAAAAATTCACGCAAAGCCCCTAAAAACTCCCGCTTACACTTACATAAAATGTCCGCCCGGGAGCATTGACATAGCTTGGAGTGGTAAGGGCATCAACATGAGAAGCGCTGATATATTCGCTGTATTCTTTGTCAAAAACATTATCCACGCCGAATTTAAGCGCAAGGGTTTTGTTCCACGCGATTGTAGCGTATAAATCAGCCACCGCAAAGCCAGCCTTTTCAGAATCCAGCGCAAACTTGCTTCGGCGGGTTTGTTTCGCAGCAGCACGGCAACTTACGCCCACATTCCACTTGCCAAAGCCAGCCGCGCCCTCATAATCCAGCGCAAACTGCCCTTCAAGCGGGCGCACTTGATAAAGCGGTTGTTTGTTTGTGGTGTCCTCGCCGTAGTTATACCAGCCATTCAAGCGAACGCCCAGCCCACGCCACAAATTCGCCTCCAAGCCCAGCCTTGCTATGTAAAGCTGCACATCGGCGTTGCGGATAACTATATTGCTTCCTGTGATTGTCTTATCGTAGCTGCCATCTCTTGGGGCATTGACAAAAAAGTCCTTTGCCATATCGGCTAAAAACGAACCGCTCACACGCAACCCAAAGTCATCGCTCGCCCCAGCATCGGCTGAATTTTCCTCATCACTAACAACAGCTTGCGGTTTCAAATACCCGCCAAAACTCTCGCTACCAAGGCTAAATTCTAGCCTAGCGCGGTTGTGGCGTGATTTTTTGAGAAAAGGATTTCCTGTTGAGCCGTATCGTTGATCCACATCGCCGATGACTTCTATGCTTTGCAAATCCACCGCTAGATTGTGGCGCGAAGTTGGCGCAAATTCATACCTTGTTGCCACGCTTGCGCCGTGTTCGATATTTTTATCAGCCATCGATTTGCCAAAATAGCTGTTAAAAAGCTCACGCGGAGTGCCTGTGGCAGTTACTCCGTCCGCTTCGCGCGCCTTGCTCCAATTATAAGCGTATTCTGCGCCTAAATTCAGCTTGTGAGCTGTTGCAAACTGCCACGAAAAAGTCTGCGCCACTTGCAACTCACGCACTACCGCACGAGGCACTACCCACGCAGTCTGCACGCCCTCAGGGCTGAAAGTTCTCACATTTTTATCATCAGAAGCATAAGTCAAACTCGTTTGGCTGTGATAATCCTCAGCAAAATCAATGTCGTATTTTGACCCAGCATTGACAAACTGCCTATCGATACGAAGCGTTGCCCCAAGACCATCTCGCAACGAGTCATTGTCCCCGCGCCTTGAAATGTCGATGAGTTGCGCCCACGCGCGAAGTGTGTTTGAGTCATCAGCCTGTCCCAAGCGATAATCCGCACGCCCAAAATACCGAGTTGTGCGGAGAATGTCCATTCCTAAACTATGAGGCTGCTTGTCATCAAGAAGATTATCATACACAAAAGTCGCGCGCAAGTCATTCTCAGCGTTTGGAGTCCAGCCTAGCATAGCTTGCGTGCTTACGCGTTTGTAGCCAAAGGCGTTGTGAGTGTTGTCGCGCTCGCCGATTTTGTATCCGCCTCCGTCTTTGTAATCGCCCGCATAAGTGTAAAAGCCAGCAAGCGTGCCGTAAAACTCGCTCGTGCGAAATTTCCCCAGCAACGCACCATAACCTGTCGTGCCGTAAAGCCCTGTGGTAAAGTGTAGCGGAGTGTTTGCGTTGTGCAGTTCGTTCGCTACGCTGTGTTCGTTTGAGCGCATAAGGCTACTGCCGTCAAACTGATTTTCTGGGCGTGTCGTTAAGACTTGTTGAAACATCACAAAGGGCGGCGGATTGAAACTCGCGTGTGGCGGGATTTGAGACGCAGCTGCTAGCGGCGTGGTGTTTGGTGCGGCGTTTGCAGCGGTAAAAACAAGTAAGCTAGCACAAGCAGTGCGAGCAAGAAAGGGTAGATTTTTCATAAGTATCCTTCTAAATTTAATGCACGGCGCGAAAGGCTTTATCATAAAAAGCCATTCGCACGCGGTGAAATGGTAAATTGAGTGTAAATTTCACGCGAAATTTAAATCACGCAAAAAATTCACGCAAATTCACAAATGCCTAAATTTAAGGCACAAAAACGGGCTTTGCTTTCAAAGCCCGTTGTGATAAAAAGCCTTTTAAACTACTTGCTAAAAGCCTTCTTTAAATCAAAAGGAAAGGCTTGATAGCCCATCGCGTCAAAGATTTGTATCTCCACAGCTGGGTCTTTTTCAGGCGCGTTTGCCTTTGGATTCCACTTAAATTCGTTGATAAAAGGCTTTGGCGCACCTGATGGCTGTCCTGTGGCTATGTTAAAGCTCATTCCAGCAGTCGCGCTATATACCATTACTGAATTTGTTTCGGGGATAAATTCGGTAATGCAAGTAACGGGCGAATACCACGCATTGCCGCGGTTTTTACCATACTCCCAAATTTGCTCGATAGTCATTTTCTTTTGGT
>OBCH01000161.1_pt1 | contig 17235 bp, 13 predicted proteins | sample 1495941 | NCBI WGS metagenome assembly OBCH01 (sample SAMN03418276, study PRJEB22391) | human gut metagenome | biome: human-gut; feature: organic feature; material: feces | host: Homo sapiens | place: Tanzania | collected 2013-01
AAAAAAAGCAACAGAATTATCTAATTTTGAGAATGAAATGTCAAATCGGGCATGGTTGAAGTAGATGAGCTACTTTTTATAAGCTCTATGCACCATTACAGGCAAATTGTCCGCAGCTTGCGGACAATTTTATAGAGGACTTGTATGTTGCAGATATTCAGCGTGTTGTAGCACAAAGTAAAAATCGTCCGCAAACTGCGGACAATTTCAAATTGCTTTTTCTTATACCTTGGGACCACCATCGTCGTATCATAGATAAGATAGAAAACATGACGAAAAACTGGTATATCGGTGAAAAGAAATGCTAAGTAATCCGTTTTAAATTGTACCGAATTCGATACAATTAGAAGCCCAAGGCAACGCCCTGGTTATAATAGCAATCAGCAAGGCGCCCTAACATGGCGACTGGGTCGCATCCAAAAATAACTTTTTTCAAAACTTTCTCCCGAAATCCTTACCAGTTTCAAAAAGAAATCGTAACTTTGTGGTGTGGTATATAGCCACGTAAGTGATAATAAAACGATAACATTATGATTATCAGTAGATTTACCCCCCCCCATATTGGGGAAGTTGGCTCTTGTAGCCGCATTTTTAACGCTTGCCCTTGCCAGTTGCAGCAAGGATGATATAAGCTCCGATATCGAAGACCCCGTTGTCAGCCCACCTGCCGACAGCGAGGCTCCCAGTTATTATGCCATTACCGATACTGAGGGTATCGGCTTCACCAAGGATGGCATAGCCTATGAATATATTTCTAATGGTAAGACCCGATGGGTGCTTAGCTATCAGGAGATAGCCAAGCGCCTCGACATAGAATTTTCCAAGATTTCAACCATCAAGATTACCAGAGACCAGATTCTGAAGAACGGTCTCTGGCGCTTCGACGTGCGCTTCGACGGACAGCAGGAAGGTACGGCGTATGCTATAGATGTCGACCCAGAGAATGGGAAGATAGAGTGGGTGATCACCTTGGAGGATATGCCAGGGGGAAATATGTTTACACTCAGCTTCTCTCCAAACGGAAAATAACGTAAGTGTAAACCTAGATACAAAGAATAAAAATTACTTTATTTGCAAGTTATATTTATGGCAGAAAATATCAATATCAACCCTCGTACCGAGGAGTTGAAAACCGAGTTTAGCATCATGATTTGGAAGATGGCCACCAATCTGGTACATGGCGGCAAGGTAAACCCAGTGCAGTTTATGGACTACACCCTGGGCGGACTCTTCTATCGATTCATATCCGAAAACATCACCGACTACTGCAACCAGCTGATGTGTGACGCTGGCGTGGAGAATGCCGACTATGCCCACATGAGCGACGAGATGGCGGAGAACGCACGAGAGCAAATCATCAATGCCAAGGGCTTCTTTATCCTTCCTTCACAACTCTTCATCAATGTGGCGAATGCCGCCAAGAACAACACGGAGCTGAACACTACGCTGAGCAATAACTTCCGTGCTATCGAAAACAGTGCCGTAGGAAAACCGAGCGAGAACGATGTGAAAGGACTCTTCAACAACTTTAATACCAACGACCAAGGTCTGGGTGCTACCGTTGCCGAGCGCAACGAGTTGCTTACTACGCTCTTGGAGAGCATCCGAGACCTCAACTTCGACAAGTATATCGAGAGCGGCATCGACGTGTTCGGTCTTTGCTACGAGCACCTCATCAAGATGTACGCCCTCAATTCGGGCACCAAGGGAGGCGAGTTCTATACCCCTGGCGATGTAAGCTATCTCTTGGCGATGATAGCTGCGGCAGGACGTAAGAGCGTTAACAAGGTGTATGACCCTGCCTGTGGCTCAGGCTCTTTGCTCTTGAATTTTATCCGAGTGGTGGGTGCCAAGAACGTAAAGGACGGTTTCTATGGTCAGGAAATCAACATGAAGACCTACAACCTCTGCCGTATGAACATGTTCTTGCACAATGTGAACTACGACCACTTTGACATTCAGAACGGTGACACCTTGAAAAATCCGCTGCACGAATGCGACGAGCCATTTGATGCCATCGTCTCCAACCCGCCATATTCCGTGCCTTGGGATGGTGATAGCGATGCCACGCTCATCAACGACCCTCGTTTTTCTCCTGCTGGCGTGCTCGCTCCAAGAAGCAAGGCAGACTTTGCCTTCACCATGCACATGCTCAGTTGGCTGAGTGCCGAAGGCACGGCTGCCATCGTAGAGTTCCCTGGTGTGTTGTATCGTAGCGGTGCGGAGCAGAAGATACGTAAATATTTGGTAAGCAATAACTTTGTGGATACCATCATTCAGATGCCACAGAATCTTTTCTTTGGTACATCTATTGCCACTTGCCTCTTGATATTGAAGAAGAACAAGGCTGATAACCGAGTTTGTTTTATTGATGCCAGCAATGAGTTTATCCATGAAGGCAACAAGAATAAACTTTCTGCCGAGAACATCTCCAAGATATACAACGCTTACATGAGCAAGGAGGAGATTGCGCATTTTTCTCATGTGGTTACTACAGCCGATATTGCCGAGGAGGATTATAACCTCTCCGTTTCTACCTACGTGGAGCAGGAGGACACTCGTGAGAAAATCGACATTACGGAACTGAATACTCGTATCGCTGAGATTGTGGCAAGAGAGGAGCAGCTGAGAAAAGATATTGATGAGATTGTAATGCAGTTGGAAGGAGGTGTAGCATGAAAAATCTTGATACTTTGATTCAGGAACTTTGCCCGGAAGGGGTGGAGTTTGTGAAGTTGGGAGAATGTTGTACTTTTAAAAGAGGTACTACGATAACAGCAAAAAATGCTATAGCAGGGGATGTTCCAGTATTAGCTGGTGGTCAAAAACCTGCATATTATCACAATGTATCAAATAGAACAGGTGAAACTATTGTTGTAGCAGGTTCTGGTGCTTATGCTGGCTATGTAAGTTATTGGACAATTCCTGTATTTTTGTCGGATTCTTTTTCCGTACAACCTGACAATAGACTTGTTGTAAAGTTTGTTTACTATTATCTAAAGAATATTCAACAAAAAATATTTGCAACAAAGAAAGGAAGTGGTGTGCCACATGTTCATGGTAGCTCAATCGCCAAGTTTGAAATTCCTCTTCCTCCTATTGAGGTGCAAATCGAGATAGTTCGCATCCTCGACAAGTTCACTTCGCTAGAAGCAGAGCTAGAAGCAGAGCTAGAAGCAGAGCTAGAAGCAGAGCTAGAAGCAGAGCTAGATTGTCGCAAGCGACAATACGAGTACTATCGTGACAAGCTGCTCTCGTTCGATAATGTGGGGGGGCAAGAAGTAGAGTGGAAGAAAATGAGTGAAGTATTCGATATGAGAAACGGCTACACTCCTTCAAAGGCGAAAGCTGAATACTGGGAGGGCGGAACCATTCCATGGTTTAGGATGGAAGACATTCGAGAAAAAGGAAGAATACTATCCGACTCTATACAGCACATCACTATGGAGGGAGTAAAGAAAGGGAAGTTGTTCCCAGCCAACTCTTTTATACTTGCCACGACTGCAACCATCGGAGAGCACGCTCTCGTAATTGCTGATTCGCTTGCGAATCAGCGATTTACAAACCTAACGGTTCGTAAATCGCTGTCAGACAGTTTGTTGACAAAGTTTGTATTCCATTATATGTTCATCGTCGATGAATGGTGTAAGAAGAATATAAATGTCTCGGGTTTTGCTTCTGTAGATATGAATAAATTCAAAAAGTTGGAGTTTCCAATCCCATCTTTGGAAGAGCAGCATCGCATCGTCAACATCCTTGACCGCTTCGAGTCTTTGACCACTTCCCTCCAGTCTGGTCTCCCTGCCGAAATCACGGCACGCCGCCAGCAGTACGAGCACTACAGAGACAAGCTGCTTACCTTCAAGCGCAAGGGCGCAGCCTAATTTAACATTTAACATTCAAAATAGCAAATGGAAATGCAAAACGACATAGTTTCAGAGAACCCCCAGAGCACGGTGGTAGCCCAATATGAGCGTACCACCCCTCGTGCCGAGGCTTACCAAAGCGAGGCGGAGCTGGAGCAGGGGATGATAGCCCAGCTTCAGAGACAGGGCTACGAGTATGCCCATATCCACCACGAGGACGAGCTGATACAGAACCTTCGCCTCCAGCTGGAGAAACTCAACAACTTCCACTTCACCGATAGTGAGTGGGAGCGTTTCTTCAAGGCGGAAATCGCCAACGAGGGCAAGGGTATTATTGACAAGGCAGAGACTATTCAGCGTGACAACATCAAGGCTTTCACCCTCGACGATGGCACGCAGAAAAACATCTACCTCATCGACCAGCAAGACCCTCACCACAACTCCACCCAGGTAATCAATCAATACGAGGTAAGTGACGGCAAACGACCAAACCGCTACGACGTGACCATCCTCGTGAACGGTCTGCCCTTGGTTCACATCGAACTGAAACGCCGTGGAGTGAGCCTGAAGGAAGCCTTCAACCAAATCAACCGCTACGGCAGGGAATCGTTCTGGGCAGGGTGCTCGCTCTACGAGTACGTACAAATCTTCGTCATCAGCAACGGCACGGAGACCAAGTACTATAGCAACACTACCCGTGACAGTCATATCCGGGAACAAGCCAAGCAGGGCAAGAAGCCACGGCAGAAGACCTGCAACTCGTTTGAGTTTACCAGCTACTGGGCAGATGCCAAGAACAAGGTGCTCGGCGACTTGGAGGACTTCACAGCTACCTTCCTTACCCGCCACTCCCTGCTGAACATCCTTACCAAGTTTTGCGTCTTCACCGACCAAAAGATTCTGATGGTGATGCGCCCATACCAGATAGCAGCCACCGAAAAACTGCTCAACCAGATAGAGATAGCCCACAACGCCAAGCTCTACGGCACACGAGACGCTGGCGGCTACATCTGGCACACCACAGGCTCGGGCAAGACCCTCACCTCCTTCAAGGCGGCACAGCTCGCCTCCAAACTGCCCTACATAGAAAAGGTACTGTTTGTGGTGGATAGAAAAGACCTCGACTACCAGACGATGAAGGAGTACGACCGATTCCAGAAGGGCGCTGCCAACGGCAACACCTCGACCAAGGAACTGGAAAAGCAACTGAACAACAGCAAGAGCCGCATCATCATCACCACCATACAGAAGCTAGCCAACTTCATCAAGAAGAACCCCGACCACGACATTTACCGCAAGGAGGTGGTCATGATATTCGACGAGTGCCACCGCTCACAGTTTGGCGACATGCACACCGCCATCACCAAGCGATTCAAGAAATACTACCTCTTCGGCTTCACCGGCACGCCAATCTTCGTGGAGAACATTTCCGCTTCGAGCAAGGGTACGCTGAAAACCACCGAAGACGTGTTTGGCAAGCGTCTGCACGCCTACACCATCGTGGATGCCATCAGAGACCACAACGTGCTGAAATTTCGTGTGGCATACATCTCCACCATGAAGGAGAAGGAGAACGTGAAGGACGACCAGGTTTGGGGTATCGAAGAAGAGGAGGCGCTGAAGGACGAACGCCGCATCACCAACGTGGCACAATACATCCTGGATCACTTCGACCAGCAGACCAAGCGCGCCAGCAGCTACACATTCAGCAAACTCATCAACATTAAGGATGTGGTGACCGACAAGAAGAAAAAGGTGGAGGAAGAGCGACAGAAGACACGACTCAGCGGTTTCAACAGCATCTTAGCCGTGCAGAGCATCGGCTTTGCCAAGCTCTACTACAATAAACTGAAAGAGCTACAGGCAGAGCTGCCCGAGAACAAGCGGCTCAAGGTAGCCACCATCTTCAGCTATGCGCCCAACGAGGAAGTAGCCGACGGCGAGGAAGACGAGGACAACGACTCCACCGACGGACTCGACCAGAGCAGCCGAGACTTCCTGGAGGCAGCCATCAAGGACTACAACCTGATGTTCAACACCGCCTACGATACCTCTTCGGAAAAGTTCCCCAACTATTACAAGGACGTTTCGCAGCGCATGAAAAACCGAGAGATAGACCTGCTGATAGTGGTCAACATGTTCCTGACAGGATTCGACGCCACCACGCTCAATACGCTGTGGGTGGATAAGAACCTGCGCTACCACGGATTGCTGCAAGCCTACAGCCGCACCAACCGCATTCTGAACTCGGTAAAGACCTACGGCAACATCGTATGCTTCCGCAACCTGGAAGATGCCACCAACAAGTGCCTTGCCCTCTTCGGCGACCCTACCGCCAAGGGCGTGAGCATCCTGCGCCCGTTCGAAGACTACTTTGATGGCTACGACGAGGTGACGGAAGACGAGAACGGCGAAGAGAGACAGGAGCACGTGAAAGGCTATACTGAATATCTCGAAGAGCTGAGAGAGTTGGCACAGCCAGGCGTGATGCCGCTCACCGATGCGGACAAGAAGCGATTCATCAAGCTCTTCGGCGGCATCCTGAAGATAAGAAATCTGCTTACCAGTTTCGACCAGTTTGCCGGGCAAGACCCCCTCAGTGAGCGAGACCTGCAAGACTATACGAGCATCTACCTCTCGCTGAGAGACTGGGCAAAGGAGAACGCAGAGAGCGGTAACAAGACCAACATCAACGACGACATCGAGTTTGAGATGGAGCTGGTGAAGCAAGTGGAGGTGAACATCGACTACATCCTCTTCCTCGTGCAGCAGATGCAGGGCGACCGTGCTGACATCGCCGAGCTGACTATCCAAATCAACAAGGCAATCGACTCCAGCCCAGACTTGCGAGACAAGAAAGACCTTATCAACCGATTCATCGAAAGTCTGACACCGGATAGCGAGGTTACCGACAAATGGAAGGAATACGTGGACGCAGAGAAGCGCAAGGAGTTTGAGCGCATCGTGAGCGAGGAGCACCTGAAGGAAGGTCCCGCCAAGGAGTTCATCGAGACCGCCTGGGAACGAGGTTACGTGCCAGAGGGTGGTTTGGAGTTGAACGCCATCATGCCACCTATCAATCCATTCGACCCGAATGCCAACCGAGAGGGCAAGCTGCAAAAGGTACTTGGTAGAATCAAGGGCTTCTTCGGCAAGTTCTTCGAGATAGCAGGAGGAGAATTTTAAAAATGATAACCAACTAACAATAAATAACAAAACAACAGAACGCAAGCTCCGCCCGGCAGAATACTACGCTCTCGCTGGGCGGGGCTTGCGTGTTGCTTGATAATCCATAGTATAATGAAGAATCGTAAAAAAGAAATAAGTGATGAAGAATTCGTACAACAACTTATAGCAAAACTGGAGAATCTAGAAGCTGAAGCAGATTTTGTATATAACTGCCCACCTTCTTTATCTGGAGAAAAAGCCATGGCTGAGGATTTTGTTGATGATTATGGCGGCATCATGGCGTGCGATGCACCTCAACTATCTCCAGAAGCAGTAGAAGAAGAGAAGCATGATATACAATATCATCTACATAAGTTGATAGATGAGGTAGTGAATGTGAATGATTATGATAGTGTTTTGGCGATTAGAACGCTCTTAGAGCATTTTAATCGTATAGATGAACATATTATAGAAGTAGAATTGCCAAGAGTAGATGAACATCTAAATTCACTTGATGAATACAGAAAATTCAAACAGGCGAAGCTTCTGGATACAAAGAAAATAACCGACGTTCAGTTTGCTCATGCCATAGACGTTCTTTTGTTGGAAATAGATAATAAGGGTCGCTATATTTTTGAGAGTAAGTCTCATTGGATAGCTGTGTTTAGGGTGGCTGCTGATATGCATTTGATAGGTGATAATGACTATCAGGGGTTTGATAATTGGATTCATCGCATTCACCCAAAGCAGCTTAGAATAGATTTCACGTCTAAAACCCTAAAGCCAATGACTACACACTGCTATTTTCTACCATTCAACAAATGGGAATTTCAGCCAATGAAGAATGAAACGAAACGTCCTTATGACAAGATGGTAACTGTAGTTGTTAGGCTTAAGAAGCTGCTGGAACAGGTAAAAATATAAGAAAATAGCGCTAAGTTTTAACCAGAAAAATAACCTTATAACCTATAAAATAACCCAACGGTTATTAGCTTGGAGGCTTCTAAAATAAACCCTATCTTTGCACCCGTAATCAGACAAGTAAAGTCTGGTTGCGGGCGTTTTTTGTTTATAGGAATCCGGTACCGTTCCTGAAACTGAAATTTGGCGAATATCTCGCAGTCCAACCCTTTAACATTATATTGATATGTTAGGAAAAGCTTATGTGTTTTATCATCCGCAGTATGGCGGATTGAGAGTGGTGCACAACGACGATGGATTTTTCTTTTGCATCGAGGACCTGGTTGCCATCACAGATATCGGCAGAGATAAATTGTTCCCAGTATTAGCCGACACGGAGGGAAAAGTGGTAGAAATGTGTGTGGAAGTGGAAAACAAAAAGGTTCCGAAGGATTATAAACCTCGTTTGTTCTTTGCTGAATTCTTTGGCAATGCTGATATGGTGAAACGGAAAAGTAAAACAGCTTGGAGATGTATGACATTCGTAGACTCTCAGGTGGTGAGAGATATGACGATAGGCTGTTCGAAAGATCCTGAGCGTAAGTTGTTTTACAAGTGGGTCAAGGATTTTATCCAGCCTGTGATTGAAGACAAGGAAAGCCGTTGGTGTCATGAATGTGTTATGATGAAAAGAGTCAGTTACGACCCTCTAGACAAGCCGATAGACATCCGATATGCTGCCGACGGCCTGTATATCAACGATACGCGAATCAACTAAACATTATTCATTTTTTAAACAAGTTATTACGATTATGAAACAAGCAGCAAAGAAGCAGCTCCTCAACGCCCAGAAGGTGGACGGAGCCATCATCAGTGAAGAAAACGGTATCATCGCCTTCCGCAAGGCACCATGGAATGATACCGAGGTTATCTGCGAACAGCCTAAGGTGATACCGGGCAGAATGGTATGCTCTGGCGAGAGGGGAGGTGACGAGTTCGACTTCAAGCCTTACGAGCGTACGGGCGAGAAGATCTTCGAGGAAATCTTCAAGACCAAGCATGCCGTGGTGCGCACCACCAAGCGCACGGTGCAGGTGAACTATACCTTCAGCCGAGACCTGGACAAGCAGGACATGCTGCGCTACCTCAAGGCAGAGCACAAGGAACTGATTACAGGATTTAAGGAGAATGTATAATGTTGAATGTTAAATGTTGAATGTTGAATTAGGCTAGCGCCCTTGCGACCGTTAGGCAATTCAACATTCAACATTAAATTCAACACTCAACATTAAATTCAACATTCAACACTCAACATTCAAAATAATGGAACATATTATAGCATATAATCCGTACAAGAATGGCAATAAGGGGAGCGTAAGCTCCCAGCCACTCTCGGTCTACGACAAGACCATCGCTTATCCCTGGATGGCAGACCTGGTAGCTGCCATCCGTGGGGGTAACGATGAACTGAAAAAGCAGCTTCCCTTCCGCTGCGCTCACTACTACCAGTTCCGAGACAACAGGCGCTCGCAAAAAAATGCCATGCCCGAAAGCTTCCTCTTCCAAACCACCATCGACGTGGACGACAAGGAATATGTGGATAAGGCGATAGAGAAGGCACGAGAGCTGAACTGCAGCGATACCATCTGGAATGGAGCCCTGCTGCACCTGGAGTACTCAGCCCGCAAGAAGTTGCACATCGACATCCGCATGCCCGTCGGCATGACTATAGAGGAGACGCAGCGAGCCTATTGCGAGGCGCTGGGCGTGCCCTACGACGAGAGCTGTATCACGCCAGAACGCATGCTCTTCATCACCGACAAGGCGTCGGAAATCTATCGCTCGCCCCACTGGTACGAGGTGCTGCCACAGGAAGAGCTGAAGAAGCGCAGACAAGCCTACCTGGACCGTGGGCTTACAATCGACGGACGAATCCAGCAAGGCACCCAGCCCAAACCACTCAACATTCAACATTCAAAACTCAACACTCAACAAAATGTTCAAGACCATCGACTTTCGGGCTCTGACAGCCATCACGCTGTTTCTGCTGGCTCTGCTATTCAGCCTGCCCAACCTTGTGATAGCAATGCTGCTCATGCTGCTCATCTCAGCTCTGCTGGAGCTCATCAGGATGCTGTCGCAGTGGCAACCGGCAAGAACCTAGCAGCCTTCGACCTCTTCCGCAATGCGGCAGGGCTGAAGGACGTAGATATCAACACCCCAGGCTCCCGCCACTCATCGCTCCTGGCGATTATGAGCGCAGGCGCATCGAGAGTGATGCCCGAAGAGGAACTGAAGGCGGTGGTGGCACAGAAGATGCCTGCCTTCTCGCAGGAACGTGACTGCCAGCAGCTCATCCACGACTTCTATGCGAAATATGGTGACAGTTCGAAGCCGATGTCGCAAGCCGTGATCCGCATCAATGCCCAGGCAGAGAAGTCCTCCCAAAAGGATGCCGCGGCATTCCAATCCGCAAGTTCCATGGGTTCCAAGGGCGGCACGGATTCCAATGCAGAAGATGATAAATTAACTCCGCCTCCGATGCCCGAACATCTCCCAAAACTCGTGGAACTGCTGTTATCGAAGACACCGGACGTATACAAACCTGCCGTGGCACACGCCATCTTCCCGCCACTTGCCACACACCTCTGTAAGACCACCTTCAAGTATATCGACAACGTGGAGCACGAGGCTACCCTGATGTGCTGTCTGCTGGCGGGTACGGGTGCAGGCAAGAACTGTGTGCAGATGCCCATCAACATGATTATGGAGGACATCAGACAGCGCGACCGTGAGAACCTGCAACGGGAGAAGGAATGGAAAGAAGAGGTGACACGCAAGGGCGCCAACAAGGATAAGCGCAAGCGTCCGGAAAACCTCATCATCCAGGAGATAGACGCCGATATGACCAACCCGGCATTCGTGATGCGCACGGCTGAGGCTCAGGAACATTTCCTCTATACAACGCTCAACGAGATAGACCAGTTCGACGCCCTCAAGGGACAGGGCAACCAGCAGTTCAAGATTATGTGCCTTGCCTTTGATCCGGGGAACTCATACGGCCAGACCCGCGTGGGCACATCGAGTATCACCGAGCGCATCACCATCCGGTTCAACTGGAATGCATCGACCACCGTCCAGCTGGGGCAGCGATATTTCTCCAAGGTGCTCACCGACGGACCTATCAGCCGCATCAACTTCTGTACCATCCCAGAGCGGGAAATCGGTGCCGAAATGCCAGTATACGGCGAATACGACGATGCCTTCAGAGAGGCGCTCAGACCGTACATAGAGAATCTGTGCAAGGCGTCGGGTAGGATAGACTGTGCTGAGGCTTTCGCCCTGGCAGAAAAGTTGAAGGATGAGAACGCCGACTTTTCGCGCATGTCGCAAAACAGGGTGTTCGAGAATCTCTCCTTCCGTGGCAACGTTATTGCCTTTCTCAAGGCTTGCGTGCTATACGTGGCAAACGGCTGCAAATGGGAACCCGAAATAGAAGAGTTCATCAGATGGAGCGAGAGTTACGACCTGTGGTGCAAGATGATTTTCTTTGGCGCAAGCATAGCCAAGGCTAATGAGGTAGGAGAGAAATCGAGCAAGCGAGGACCAGCCAACCTGCTGCAGCAATTGCCTGACACCTTCACCTACACGCAAGCTGAAATGGTGCGTCTGCATAACGACTTCGGAAAGAAGGGTACGGCGACGATGCTGAGAAACTGGGTGAACCGCCATTATATCGAGAAAATTCCTCCGAAGGGAGTAAATGCCGACGGAGCTGACGGAAAGCAAGGCGGAAAGGTGTTCAGTATTCAGTTATTCAGTTTTAAGAAGCTATTATTTCGTTCTGACGGACTCGACCTGAGATGTTTCAACGTAAAATAGTTTTAAAACTTAACACTTAACATTCAAGCAAAATGGAAATAGTATTAAAGCGTATAGCTAAAAAGGGAACTTATACCATCGGCAGACTCTATCTGCTGACCGATAGTAGTGTAAATCGTAACTCGCTGCCCGGCAAGAAGAAAAACGACAAGTGCAAATTAATTCATACCTTTGACAGCCAACTGCTGTCCAAAGATACATATCTCTGCGATACCATGGAGCCTACATGGCGCAATCTGTTGGGTATCAAGCTAAAGCCAGAGGAAGTGGATGCCCGCTATAGCCGCAAGAGCGGCGTGAAGGCGCGTAAGGTACCTGGCCATACTGCCATTCCTGAGGGAGCATATCCCGTGGTCATATCGTATTCTCCAAGATTCAAGCGTTGGCTGCCATTGCTGGTGGGCGTGCCGAATTTCGAGGGCATCCGCATCCATGCAGGCAATTATCCTGACGATACGCAAGGCTGCATCCTCGTTGGGGAGAACAAGTTCGAGGGCATGGTGGTGAACTCCCGCATCTGGCTGCAGCGGCTCATCAACGCCATGACAGCGGCGCGCGACCGAGGCGAAGGTATCTGGATAACCATCCTATAGGTTACAAGTGATAAACAGATAGGGAACGCACTGCGTTCCCTATTTTATATTATATATGGTACTTATTCTGGTAATGGCGCTTGGATTTAACAGGGGCTCCATGGAAGGAACCGCTGCCCATACCGCTGCCACGAAAACTCTCATGGAAGCCTGAACCACCGCTATATTCGCCCCAACGAGCTCTGATTCTATCTACATAATTAACCGTCTCCGTGCCTCGCATATAACCATATTTCACTACTGGGTCTGTGTAATAAGCCGGTTGAGAAAGGCGCAGAATATAATCGCGGATCACGCCCCAGTTGTGCGGATTCTGACCATGTTTGCGAGCCAGCGACATCGCATCTCTGATGTGGAAATAGCCACCATTATAAGAAGCAAGGGCGAAAAGCATGCGCTGCGACGGGTCGCCCACGTCAGAGAAATGCCCCTGCAGTTCCGCCATATATCTGGCTGCCGCAGCCACATTCGCCTCAGGTTCATGAATCATGCTCATCGGCAAACCCAGATGGGCAGCCGTGCCTGGCATAATCTGCATCAGTCCGCAAGCTCCAGCCCACGACTTTGCATTCGGGTCAAAACAGCTCTCCTGATAACATTGGGCAGCCATCAGACGCCAGTCCATGCGAGCCGTTCCGCTATAGCGCTGGAAGAGGTGGTCGTAGCGGGAAATAACACCCTTGGAACGGTTCAGGAATGGTGAATAAACGTGGCGGCGCACGCTGGCAGAAGAGAGCAGCCACGATTCTTCCTGCTTGACCTGAGCAATCAGCTTGGGCTTAAACCAGCCGTTCAGGGTGTCGGCAAGACTCTTGTTGCCGCTCTGCACAGCCCATTGGGTTCGGGTGCTGTCGGGCGTAACTCCACAGAACAGCAGGTTGACTCTGGTCTGTTTTCGGGGTAGGGGTACGGCAATCACATCACCTTCTCCCTTCTCCAGTTTGCTCACCATTTCAGCCGTATCCTTACACTCTTCTACGCGTAACGACACGCCGATCTGCTGGGCAAACTTCTCGCAGAGCAGATATTGCAGTCCCATTCCGTGGCTATGGTAATCATAATAGGTAGTAGGACCGTTAACGGTAAGCATGATGAGCTCACCATTTGCCTGAATATCTTCGAGCGAAAGCCCCTTGCTGGTTGAAGCAGGTTTCTTTTCATCGCCATCAGCCCCATCAGAGTTATCTGCATACTCCATTTCGCCTACGGGAGTTCCCCATGGCGTAAGCTCCTGCTGCGGTTTCTTGTCGGCACAGGCAGCGAGCAAAAATAGTGCATATAATGCGTATAAATATCCTTTATTCTTCATTTCAGCTGCAAAAGTACGAAATATTTTGCACATAAGTGAGAAATTATTTGTTTATTCTAATAAAAATATGTACTTTTGCAATGTTTTTCAAACAAAATATAGAAATATGTTACGAATAGCAGTACAAAGTAAGGGTCGTCTTTTCGACGACACCATGAATCTTTTAGCAGAGGCAGACATCAAAGTAAGCGCCTCTAAACGCACCCTCTTGGTGCAGTCAAGCAACTTTCCTCTCGAAGTTCTCTACCTTCGTGATGATGATATTCCTCAGAGCGTAGCCTCTGGTGTGGCAGATATCGGAATCGTGGGCGAGAACGAGTTTGTAGAGCGTGGAGAGAATGCGCAGATTATCGACCGTCTGGGTTTCAGCAAGTGCCGCCTGAGCCTCGCCATTCCTAAGAAGATTGATTATCCGGGATTGCAATGGTTCAACGGCAAGAAGATTGCTACTTCTTACCCTAACATCCTGCGCAAGTTTATGAAGAAGAATAATATCAATGCCGACATCCATGTCATTACGGGTTCTGTAGAAATCAGTCCGGGCATCGGTTTGGCTGACGGTATTTTCGATATTGTTAGTTCAGGTTCTACTCTGGTCAGCAACAATCTTGCTGAGGTTGAGGTGGTGATGAAGAGCGAGGCTCTGCTCATCGGCAACTGGAACATGGACGAGGAGAAGCATGAGATTCTGAACGAGATGCTGTTCCGCTTCGAGGCTGTACGTTCTGCACAGGACAAGAAGTACGTGATGATGAATGCTCCTAAGGAAAAGATTCAGGAGATTACAGAGGTATTGCCAGGCATTAAGAGTCCTACGATTATCCCATTGGCTGATGAGGAATGGTGCTCTATCCACACCGTGCTCGATGAGAAGCGTTTCTGGGAAATCATTGGCAAACTGAAGGAACTCGGTGCACAGGGCATCCTGGTAACACCAATCGAAAAGATGATATTGTAATAATGTGTAGTGTTTTATGTGTAATGTTTATTTAGAGACATTATGCGTTAAAAACTAGGCATTAAACATTAATAATTAAATATTAATAATAGGAATGAAGGTAATAAAGTATCCTGCAAAGGAGGAATGGAGCGAGATTGTAAAACGCCCACACCTGGATGTTTCGCAGCTGAATGCGACCGTACAAGGTGTACTCGACGATGTGAAAAACCATGGCGACGAAGCCGTGAAGCGTTACGAGGAGAAGTTTGATCATGCCCATCTCGATTCTTTGGCTGTGACTGAAGCTGAAATCGAAGAGGCAGAGAAAATGGTTTCTCAAGAACTGAAAGACGCTTTGCACCTCGCCCATCATAACATTGCCGCATTCCATCATAGCCAGAAGTTTGAAGGTGTAAAGGTTGAAACTTGTCCGGGTGTAACCTGCTGGCAGAAGAGTGTGGCTATTGAGAAGGTGGGATTGTATATCCCGGGAGGTACTGCTCCTCTCTTTAGTACCGTTCTGATGCTGGCAACTCCTGCCAAGATTGCGGGATGTAAAGAAATAGTACTCTGTACTCCTCCTAATAAAGAGGGCAAGGTGAACCCGGCTATCCTCATGGCGGCTAAGATTGCGGGCGTGAGCAAGATCTTTAAGGCGGGTGGCGTTCAGGCTATCGGAGCCATGGCTTACGGTACGGAGAGCGTGCCTAAGGTTTATAAGATTTTCGGTCCGGGCAACCAGTTTGTCATGGCTGCCAAGCAGCAGGTTTCCCTGCACGATGTGGCTATAGACATGCCTGCCGGTCCGTCTGAAGTTTGTCTTATCGCCGATGAAACTGCCAACCCTGTGTTTGCTGCTGCCGACCTGTTGTCGCAGGCTGAACATGGTTTCGATTCTCAGGTTTTCTTCATTACTACATCTGAAAAGGTGTTGGATGATGTAAAGAATGAAGTTGAAGTACAACTTGAGCGATTGCCTCGTAAGGAAATGGCACAGACCTCGTTAGACAACTCTAAGTTTATCCTTGTGAAGACCGAAGAGGAGGCAATCGACCTCTGCAATACTTATGCGCCGGAGCATCTGATTATCGCCACAGCTGATTACGAGCAGCTGGCACAAAAAGTTGTGAATGCAGGTAGTGTATTCCTCGGAAACTATGCGTGCGAAAGTGCAGGCGACTATGCAAGCGGCACGAACCATACCTTGCCAACCCATGGTTATGCTTTGGCTTACAACGGAGTGAACCTGGACAGCTATCATCGCAAAATCACCTTCCAGCATCTTACAGAAGAAGGTATTCGTAACATCGGAAATGCTGTAGTGACCATGGCAGAAAATGAGCAGCTTGAAGCTCATGCCAATGCGATGAGACTGAGAGTGAACAGTTTGAAATAATAGGGAGAAACGGGAAGTTGTAAAGATACTTCTTAATAGCTTTTGAAAGAAAAATGAAAGAATTGAAAGATTTGTGCCGAGAAAACATCTGGAATCTGGCACCTTACAGTTGCGCCCGTACGGAGTTTGCAGGCAGAAATGCCCGTGTCTTCCTCGACGCCAACGAAAATCCATATAATGACCCTTACAATCGCTATCCTGATCCGCTGCAGGTTGAACTGAAGAAGCAGATCAGCAAGATTAAGGGTGTGGCTGAAGAGAAAATCTTCCTGGGCAACGGTTCGGACGAGGCCATCGATTTGGTTTACCGTGTGTTCTGTCGCCCGGGCAAGGATAATGTAGTAGCGATTGCACCTACTTACGGAATGTATGAAGTATGTGCAGACATCAACGATGTGGAGTATCGCTCTGTGCTGCTCGATGAAAACTATCAGATTTCTGCCGGAAAACTGCTGGCAGCCTGCGATGAACAGACAAAGGTTATCTGGATCTGCAGTCCGAACAATCCTACGGGCAATCATATCAACCGCGAGGCAATCGTAGAGGTTTTGCAGAAATTCCAGGGTATTGTCATCATCGACGAAGCCTACAGCGATTTCTCTTCGGAGCGCACATTCCGAAGCGTGCTCGACAGATTTCCTAACATGATTGTGCTCAACACCATGAGTAAGGCGTGGGGCTGTGCAGCTCTCCGTCTGGGAATGGCTTTTGCGAGCAAGGAGATTGTTGACATATTCAATAAGGTGAAATATCCTTATAACATCAATCTGCTTACTCAGGAGCATGCGCTGGAAGTGATGAAGAATCCGCTGAAGGTTGACGAATGGGTGAAGAACATCCTGCAGGAGCGTTCTAAGGTAATGACTGCATTCCTGGATCTGCCTATCTGCGAGAAGGTTTATCCTACAGATGCAAACTTCTTCCTGGCTAAAATGACCGACGCCAACGCCATCTATAATTATCTGGTGGCACAAGGCATTATCGTAAGAAACCGCAACAAGGTTCAGTTGTGCGGCAACTGTCTGAGAATCACGATAGGAAACAAGAGTGAGAATGCAGAATTACTCGGTGCTTTGAGACAGTACTAGTATTTAAGCAGCACGCCCTGCTTTTGAGACAGTACTAGCATTTAAGCAGCACGCCCTGAAAGGGCAGAAGCCCCTAGCCCAGGGCAGCGCCCT
>OBCH01000170.1_pt1 | contig 16851 bp, 6 predicted proteins | sample 1495941 | NCBI WGS metagenome assembly OBCH01 (sample SAMN03418276, study PRJEB22391) | human gut metagenome | biome: human-gut; feature: organic feature; material: feces | host: Homo sapiens | place: Tanzania | collected 2013-01
TATGGAGTCTTATTTCGGGTAGTCGTAACAACGAAGATAACCTGAAGAAGAAAAATTATAACTGGGTAGTTGGTACTCCAAAACCTTTTTCCAAAAATGGCTATAGAGGCACGGTCGCTCTCAGTAACATTAAAAATACAGAAGGCAAATGGATGGGTACTACAGTTGATCTTATTCTGGAACGTTGGATTTTCAATAATTCAAATGAGATTACGATTCGAGGAAAGTGGAGATATAAGGACAACTCTACCAGTAATGACCTAAAAGTCAAAGTCGGAACATTCAACTTCCCTTCGATGTCTTGGCCTAACATTTATTTTAAGCGTACTGCCAATGGGGTAGTTCAGGCTTATTCCACGAATTTGCTACAAGAAAAATATAATAACTGTGGAGGTAAAGATAAATCGGGTACTTTAAGGTATGCTTATCGTTTCTCGAAGAAATATGAGGGAAACGTAAATTGGCCAAGCGCACCGATCAAGATTGAAACTTATTGGGATAATCTCAATTCTACTCCCAAGAAGGTGAAAACGGATTTTGTGGATTGTGCAGAATCTGCAACTTCGGCTTATGTGACAATGAAACTTGACAATTTTGAGGCTCATTGCCTGCATCCTTTTATCACTCGTTTTGCGCCCAATTATAGGTCATATCCTCTTAACGGAAGCAAATATATAGAGAACAATGTCTATTTTAATAGAAGTTATGAGAGGGACCATTGGGTCAATGGATATCCACGTCCAAAGTCGATTTCTGCATACACGAATTCTTGGACGAAGGACGTGACGATTACCTGGTTGCCTGAAATAGCTGATGCAAGCCATGTTACAAAAGAGGGTAAGTGGGTGGTCTTCCGCCAGAAAAGCGGTTCTACTACTTATGAGAAATTGAAGGAATTGGCATATAGTGACAGTCTGGTATCATATAAAGATGAGGATACTAAGGACTACAATACTACTTATTATTATTATGTGGCATTCCAACCGAACGAATGGAATACTACCATCATGAAGCCGGCGGATGCTACCAATTTGTATAAGAGCACTTCGATATCCATCGGAAAGAGCAATCCGCTTAACTCTATATCGGCAACGAGTAATCAAGACAACAAAATTACCGTGACTTGTGAATTCTCTTCGTTTCAGAACGCTTCGTCTTCAAATGCCTATAAACTCCAATTCTATCGTCGTGTGAGAGGAACAACCGATTGGGGAGAGGTTTATAAAGAAGCAACAATCAATGACAAAGACTTGGAGAGTTATTCTTTCGATGATACAAATGTGGCTAATGGTTGCGCTTCTTATCAGTATATGGCGAAAGTTGCAGCGCAAGAAACGACTTTCTCTTCTGATATATGCCAAGGCAGTATTGCAGGCAATTCGGAGGTGACTGGCGTGACGGCGAGTCGTGGTGATTATAGTGGTACGGTACGTATTACTTGGAATGTTACTCAAGTAGGTACGGATTTGACATATTTCAATGTGCGTCGTCGTCTTTTAGGAGGTAGTGCGGATTATCAAACGATATACACTACTTCTGGCGTTGCAGATACATATACTTACGAGGATAACTCCGCACAACCTGGTTCGTATTACCAATATGAAGTGGAGTGCTATCGCAAGTGCAAGGAAAATGGTAGTGCAGTGGCTACCATATCTCCTGGTGGTTCTAAGGAAACTGATGGTTTTGCACTTGCTACAGGTGTATTCAGTGGTCGTGTATCTTATGACACGGGTACAGCGGTTGATAGTGTAAAAGTAATTGCTGATGCAAATAATGCAGAAGGAGAAAAGTTGAAAGCTTTCCACGCACTGAGGGCAACAAAGGGCGTTCTTAGTGGTGTCGGTGTATCTAAAACAACGAAAGAGCTTGTTGCATTATTTAATAAGCCATGGACTGTCCAAACGTATGTCAAGATAAATGAATTTTCAAATAACAAGTCATTTTTATTTATTGCCAGATGTCTTGGCTTGGCGGTTTTTTCCGATGGTGGAATTAGAATGGGAATACCACGTGTCTATAATGGTGGTGGCCAGATAACGTGGCCAAATTGGAGAAAAACAATTAAAATCTCAAAAGATAAATTTTATCATATAGCGGTTTCTTTTGATGGCTATTCGTTATACAAAATTCGTGTAATAGATGAAGAGGGAAATCTGCAAAGTTCTTCACTTACACAAGCAATAACGGGTGATTATGAAATAAATGAAGCTTTATTGAATCGGGGTTGGAATTCTTACTCTTCAGTTGGTTTATGGTATGGTGGTTGTAAAAAACAAGAGTATAGTTTCTCTGGTGTCATCGACGAATGTCGCTTCTGGACAAAGGAATTGACAGACGACCAAATCAAGAAGAACTATAATCACACGCTGTCGGGTAGTGAGGATGGACTCTACTTGTATTATAAGTTTGATGAGGGTATTACTAATCAAACCATAGCTTATGACTACTCGAAGACGGGTGGCGTCTCTAATGGAAACCATGGTACTATCAGTAATATGGCTGTTACCGATGACGTGCCTTCTGAGAATCAGTTGTCCTTGTCGGCTATTACTGATGTGAATGGTAACTATACCATCAGTGGCGTGCCTTTCTCTGGCGATGGTACCAGCTATACTATCCGTCCTTCCAAGGGCGCACATGAGTTCTCTGCTGCCAAGGCAAACCGCTTTGTCAGTGCACAGTCGCTTGTTCACAATGGTGTTGACTTCCAGGATGTCAGTTCATTCCCTGTCAGCGGTGTCGTATATTATCAAGGTACTACAATCCCTGTAGAGGGTGTGCAGTTTGCCGTGGATGGTGTGTCTTGCACCAAGGATGGTGAGTTTATCCAAACCAACGAAAAGGGTGAATATACCATCAGCGTGCCTATCGGCTATCACTATATCAGTGCCAGCAAGATCGGTCATGAGTTCTGCAATGCAGATGGCAAGTCGTATAAGGGTATGGGATATTATCCTACCCAGTTGGAAGAAAGCAATGATATGCTCACTTATGAGTTCACTAGACCTTTGCCTGGTCTTACTTTCTACGACACCACGCTTGTACCTATCGTAGGCCGTGTGACGGGTGGTGCGGTAGAGAATGAAAAACCGCTTGGTTTGGGACAGTCTGTCAACAACATTGGTCAGGCTACATTGACCCTGAAGGCTTCTGATACTTATAGTATGAATGTGAGTGTGGAAAAGAATGGACAGGCTTATGAATATGTGACGGCAAAGACCGATAGAGTATTTGCTGTTCCTGCTGATGCTGTTTGTAACTCAACTACTACTGTGGGTTCCGGTTCTGCCGATAAGGCACGTATCATTACCATCAAGACCGACCCTAAGACCGGTGAGTTTGCTGCTATGGTTCCACCGCTTCAATATACTGTGACAGGAATTAAGATTGACAGCAACAGCGATATCAGTTGGAATACGGCTGAAATCATCAATGCTACTGATCCACAGGCTACATCTGCCGATTCTATCGAAGTAGAGGATGGCTATAAGAAGTTTGAATATGTAGCATCGCTGAAGAAGAGTTACCGCAGTCCGGCTATCCTGGATGTGGTACAGAAGAATGTAGAGGCTGAAGGTGCCTTTGGTGAACCAACCTATGAGCTGGTTGCTGAAGATGGCACCAAGAGATTGATAGAACTATATAATAAGGAGAAAACGTTTACTCTGCCAAAGACTGCAAATGAGGATGCCTATACCTTCGGTTATCCTGTCTTCGTTCAGAGAGGCAACTACGAGTTCGACCTGAGTTTGTATGAAAAGTATTACAACCATGACGCGGATGCTCCTGTCAAGGAGTCAAAGGTGCCATTGGCAAACAATATGGTGAACATCACCAACCAGATGGGATTTGGTACTTCTGTCTATGTCACTGGTGACAAGGACGGTGAGGTATATGAGTCTTCTCAGACTGAAATCGAGCTCGACTCTTTAGGTCATGGAACCTACTCTTGGCAAGCTGGTTCTCCAAATATCCTGACTCCTTACACCCGTACGCTCACGATGAGCTATCCTATAGATGGTGTGGAGAAGAATTGGAGTGGCAACGGATTCCAGGGCATTGTCTTGGGACAGTTGACTTCGGGTAGCAACTTCGTGACCTCTGGTCCTGACGAGGTGATTATGATTCTTCGTGACCCAACAGGCTCCGGATCAAATGCTTATGTTGAGGAAGGACAGTCCTTCTCTACCACCAAGATGCGTGGCGGAACTATAAAATATGCCAATGAGACGAGCGTCAAGGCAAGCATGGGTTGCGAAACTACCATTACAACCGGTACGGCAGGTATGGGTGCTTTGGTAACTAAAGATACCAAAATAGAAGTGAAGAACGAGTTGGAAGTGGGAGTCAAGATTGACGAAGAGGTGAGAATGGGAAATACCACTGTCCAGACCATTACCACTACCAAGCGTATCTCTACCAGCGATCAGCCGGAGTATGTAGGCGATCAGGGTGACGTATTCATCGGTTCTTCTGTGAACTACAATTTCGGCAATGCCAGACAGGTAGGTATCTATGCGGCTGATGCTAATAGTGTGCCAGCGCTGGAGAAACGCGATGTGATGAGCGTGGGTACTCGTTATGGTACTGAGTTCTCCTATACTCAGAACTATGTGGAGAATGTACTGCTGCCAAACTTCAAGAAGTTGCGTAACTCTTGCTTGGTACATGTGAACAGCTATGATGGCTATGTCAATAACACAGACAAGCCGGTTTATATCACCAAGTTGTCTGATACTGATTCCAGATTAGGCTCCAACAATAGTGATAAGAAAGTTTGGGGAGCCAAGGCTTCCAAGTCTGGTGAACTTAGCGGTGAGTCTTATAAGATGGTCTTGCCAAAGAGTGCATACAATGGTTCTCAATTGAAGGACGACTATGTGGCAAGCGATACCATCGCCTGGTATAATGCGCAGATTTCTGCATGGACACAGGTTTTGGCCAACAATGAGAAGGCAAAGGTGACTGCCATCGAGAATGCTGAGTACAAGCGTACGAACTATTCTTTTGATGCCGGTTCAAGTGTGTCCAGTTCTACCCAATCGGTGAACAGTAAGGATTTCACCGTGGAAAGCGAGACTTCGCTGCTGATTGTAGGTAGTGGAAAACTTGGATTTGCATTTGATGGAAATGGTGTTGAGGTTTTTACAAAAGAAGAAAAGGGAGGTGGCGTGACTACAAGTGATGGCAGCACCGAGGAGTCTTCTCGTGAAGTGGGCTTCTCGCTTGTAGAGACAGGTGATGCCGATGCACTTTCTATTGATGTCATCGATGCTCCTGATGGATTTGGACCTATCTTCTATACTCGTGCCGGACAAACCAGTTGCCCATACGAGGATGAGGTGAAGACCCAGTATTACAGACCGGGTACTACCATCCAGACAAAGACTGCTCAGGTGGAGCAGCCTCATCTCAGTGCCAAGGAAACTTCTGTGACAGGTGTACCAAGTGGCAAACCTGCTACATTTACCATCTACTTGCAGAATACCAGTGAGGCTGATATCGACAGTTACTTCAACTTGAATGTGGTCGATTCTTCCAATCCAAATGGTGCTGCTGTCAAGATGGACGGTAAGGATGTGACCGCTGGCCGTACAATTCTCGTCCCAGCAGGTGAGACTGTAACCAAGACTTTGCAGATTTCACAGACCAATCCTGACATTTATGATTATAAGGATTTGCAGCTTCGTATGTCAAGCACCTGTGATAGCAATATCGAGGAAATCCTGAAACTCAGTGCCTACTTCCAGCAGACGAGCAGTGATGTCTCTCTGAAGTCAGCTGAGAGTGCCATCAATTTGGAGACGGGTACTTCGATGCATCTTACCATCAGCAATTATGATAAGAATGCTCGTGGTATGAAGAGCGTTCGCCTGCAGGTGCAGCAGCAGGGCAATCCGCAGTGGCTTACCGTGAAAGAGTGGGTAGTCAGCGAGAAGGAAGCGGCTGCTGATAAGAACAAGGGCTTGTTGCCTGATGAAGGTACATTCAATTATGTCTTCAGTATGGCAAACAATGATACTTATCCTGATGGACAATGGAATATCCGTACCATTACGGTGAGCAACTTCGGTGGTGAAGAGGTGACGAAGTCTTCTGAGGTCATTTCCTTCTATAAGGATATGGCTCGCCCACAGGTGATTAGCAATCCTAATCCATCTAATGGCGTACTTACCGCTGACAGCGAAATCTCCTTGACTTTCAACGAGGATATTCGTTCTGGTGCGATGAGCAAGGCTGACAACTTCTCTATCCAGGGAGAATTGAATGATGCACAGGTGGCTCATGATGTGGCTCTGAATCTGACAGGTGGCGAAGGTGCCAAGACCAATGCCAGCTTCAATTTAAGCAATAAGTCGTTTGCCGTCAATATGTGGATGCGTTACTCTGCCAAGGGTGAGGTGTTCTCACATGGCACGAAGGCTGGCAGAATGACCGTGAGCGTGGCTGATGATGACAAGATGGTAGTTGATGTCAATGGACAGAAATTTACCAGCGGCAATGCTTTCAAGAAGAATACCTGGCAGTTTGTCAGCTTCAGTTATGATGCAGAGAAGCAGACCCTCAATGCCAATTATGCTTATGATGCCTTTGATGTTGTCTTGTTCAACAATTTAAAGGTTGGTGAGTACAAAGGCAATGGTCCTGTCACATTGGGTGAGAAGATGCAAGGTCAGATACATGATGTCAGTCTTTGGAATCAGGCTCGTCCTTGGAGTGAAGCTCAGAATGAAATGTACGAGCGGAAGACCCGTTATAGCGATGGCTTGATGGGCTATTGGCGACTGGATGAAGGTCATGGTGGTTTGGCTACCGACTATGCTCGCAGTCGTAATCTCGTTTTGCCTTCTGCTACAGCCTGGTATTTAGCAAGCAAGAATTATGCACTTGCCTTGGACGGAAAGACAGTCGTGGCTGTGGATGCTTCCAAGATTGCCACAACCCATGAGGAAAGCTATTTGGCTGAATTCTGGTTCCGTGCTGAGGAAAAACAGAATGGTAAGGCGAATGTCTTCGGATTCAATAGCAAGGATAAGTTCGATCTGTTTGTTGATGAGGCTGGTTTGCTCAAGATGAATGTGAATGGCGCAGATTATGCCATCGGTTCTGACAAGGTGAATGACAACCAGTGGCACCATGTAGCTGTCAATGTGCTGAAGAGTACATCTGGTTCTGCTACGGTTTATCTCGATGGTGTGGCTAAGAAGCAGATGATGGCTTCTGTTCTTCCTGCCATCCAGACAAGTAAGTTGCTCTTGGGTGGTAAGTATGATGGTGCTCAGGCTACGGATATGCTGAAGGGTGCGATAGATGAAATCCGTATCTGGAAGGGCCGCCGCATGGGTGATGTCATCAAGAACAATATGTATGCCCGTGTCAATAAGGCAAGTGATGGCTTGATAGCTTACTATCCTTTCGAGGAGGGTGGGCTTGATGAAGGTAATGCGCCTACCATCCTGGCAACGCTCTCTGACCAGAGTGCTACACGCTCTGGGGAAGTTAAGCCTGTCAATGTGCCTGTAACTCTTGCGCCTACTTCTGATAATGTACCAGCATTGAAGTCTGTACCTGATAAGCAGAATGTAAGCTTCGAATATGTGGCAAGCGAGCGTAAGATTCTGGTAAATCTCACAGAGCAACCACAACGTATCGAGGGATGCACGCTGACTGTAACGGTCAAGAATGTACGTGACAGTCACAACAACTATTCTGAGAATGTGACATGGGATGTCTATGTTCGCCAAAACCAACTGGTATGGAAGCAGGATGAAGTGGAAACCGTGAAGCATGGTACAGAAAAGGTGAGCATCGAGGCTGAAATCAATAATAATAGTGGTACTACAGAGTCTTGGACTGTAAGCGGTTTGCCATCTTGGCTCACTCTGGAGAATGAAACGGGCTATCTGCCTGCGCTCTCCAGCAAGAAGTTGACCTTTGCGGTTGATCCTGCTCTTGCCATCGGCAGTCAGGAGGCTACGATTTACCTGACTGGTAACTTGGGCGTACCAGAACCTATGGTTATCAAGGTGAACAGTACGAGTGTGGCTCCAGACTGGAGCGTAAATTCTGCAGATTACGAATTTACGATGAATGTCAATGGTCAGCTTGAAATCAATGGTGAGATGTCACAAGACGTGAATGACATCGTGGCTGCCTTCCGAGGTGACAGATGCGTGGGTGTGGCTAAGCCTGCTTACTTCTCTCGCTATGATGCTTACTATGTGCTCATGAATGTATATGGTAATGCTGAGGACAATGGCAAGGACTTGACCTATAAGGTATTTGAGGCTAAGACGGGTAGAGTTCTTCCGATGGTAGAGGTGAGCATGGACAAGGCGAACATGTTTGTGACCGACAATATCGTTGGTACCATCTCTTCACCTAACGTTTGGAATGCCCAGGAAAAGGTAGAGCAGATCCTGAATCTCAAGAAGGGATGGCAATGGAGCAGCTTCTATGTGAATCCTGATAATGGCAGTGCTGATGAACTTCTCGCTGGCATCAAGAATCAGGTGAACTATATGATCAGTGAAAATGGACAGTGGACTCCTACCAGCAATTCCATCAACGAGGTGGTAGCTGGCGAGATGTACAAAATCCAGGGCAATGCGCCTGTATCTCTGTCTGTTGTCGGTGATGCTATTGATGTTGCCAACGATCCTGTTGTCATCAAACCTAATTGGAACTGGATTGGCTATAAGGCTCCTGGATACGTTTCTATCGGCAATGCGTTTGCTGATCTCGAACCTCAGGAAGGTGATGTTGTCAAGAGTCAGACTGCTTTTGCTTCTTGGAACAGTAGTGAATGGGTAGGCTCTTTGGAGGCTTTGAAGTCGGGCGAGGGTTACTTGTATTATTCTACTCGTAATCAGCAGCAGACTTTCCATTATCCATCTGCAACTTCTTCTGCTGCCAAGGAAACCTCTATGGCTAAGAGCATGAGACTGGGTGGAGATGATGCAGTGAATGAGAAAACTGAGATTGCCCAGATGCATCAAGGCAATATGAACGTCATTGCCCGTGTGGTAGATAAGCATGGTGCTGTCCGTTCGGATGCCGTAGTCAGAGTGATTGATGGTGATGGTGAACTTCGTGCCTTGACTGATGAGGCTCATGCTGATCTTTATTTCATCACGATTGCTGGTGAGAACAGTGGTGCTAACTTGCGCTTCATCGTCAGCGTGGATGGAATGGAACAGGTGATTCCTGGAACCATGTTCTATCGTGACGATGCTATCGTGGGCAGTCTTGACCAACCTCTCGTCATCGATTTGGCTTCTACCACAGGTATTGGCTCTGTCAAGACGGATGAGGATAGTTCAGAAGCAACGTATGACTTGAACGGTAGGCGTGTGGCTAAGCATGCTATCGAGTCTGTTGTCATTCGTGGTAACAAGAAATTCGTTCATCTTAACAAGTAAGATTTATGAGAAAATTCTTTTTATTATTATGTCTGGTTTGTGCGGTACAGGGAATGTCCGCACAGACCGACATTCACGACAAGTATTCCTCCAAGTCTGAGGCTTGTGAGGATGGTACTTATCGAAAGTCTGACGGATATAAGAAATTTGGTCAGATTGGTTGGGAGAAGGAGAGCGGCTGGCGCAAAATCCAATATCTTGACCGTTATGAGAGTGAGCATCGCAAGTTTAACACCAATTCCTTCTTGTATTGTCAAGTGATGTGGAACGATATTCTTCTTGATGATTGCGAGATTGTTGCTTTCGATACGAAAGGTAATGTGGTGGGCAATCAATGCCCAGAACCATTCCCTCAGAAAGCAGGTGACTTGCATCACGTTGCTATCATGGCTATCTTTGGAGACACACCTAATGAAAAAATCACCTTTAAGATTATCAAGGGCGCTGGTACTGCTGATGACCCAGTTAAGGAGGGTCAAGCAGAAGAGATTCATCTTTTTGTTCCTAATGGTACCACTGGACTTGTTGATACGGATTATGATGGTCGCCTTGATACTTGGAGCCCAGTCGTGCTCCATGTCAAAGATACGCCGACCGTCATTCGGGAAGTATCGACAGGAGAAGTGAAAGGTGACAAGGTTCAAGTAGTCTATACCTTGACTGGTCAACGTGTTCACATGGATGCCGTGGCTCGTGGTACAATAGTACTGGTCAATGGCAAGAAGATTGTGGTGAAATAAACTTCAAATGTGTTTTCTATTTTTGGTGGGAAGGAGCGATGTTATAAACTCTTCTTGCATTTCTTCAAGCAGAGACAGAACCAGCCAAGGCTTGCGGCACGAAGCAAGAGGTGCATGTCGGCTGGCATTATCGCCATGGCGAAGGCAAACTGGGTCTCCAGCAAAAGGGCGGTTTGCATCATGCTGATTTCCTTCTCCAAGATAATGGAATAGTACTTGCGCAACCATTCTATCGGTTGCTTGATGGCATCGGCAGTCTTGCTCAACTTTTGGGCGAGGCTGCTGATGGTGTTTTCTAGCAACTCCAACTCGGTGGAAGGTTTGTATTCATTGCCGATGAAATGGCTAGGGGTGGCTGAGAAGTTGTTGGCATAATTGCCAGATAGGATGAGATTCTTATTCATAATTCTTGTTTCTTTAAAGTTCTTGATTCTAGTTGATGACAGGCTCTTGCCTGTTTCTGAGCGCAAAATTAGGAGCCTTTTGTGCAATATATGTTCACTTTCTGAGTTTTTATGTTAAAAGTATCGCCCCGTTAAGTTCTCTTAACGATTTCGGGCGAATATTCTCACCCAAACAAACCGATATTCGACTATGCGCCACGACAAATTGGAAAAGGAGATGAACTTGATGCTTCTCTTGACGGAGAACCATCGGTATGATGTGGATGCCATCTGCGACAGGATTGGCATCTCCCGACGTATGCTCTATTATTACCTCGAAAGTTTCCGAGATTGGGGCTTCAAGGTGGAGAAGTCGGGCAAGATTTATAGCCTCGACCGGGAGTCGCCCTTTTTCAAGCATCTCTTCGAGACCATCAACTTCACGGAGGAAGAGGCGCTCACCATGCTCTCTATATTAAATAAGGTGGAGGGCAACAATGCCATCGTGGAACGATTGCGCCGTAAGCTCGACCGTTTCTATGACTTGAAGATTCTCTCCAATCCTCAGGTACGTGAGCAGGCTGCCCACAATGTGAGTGTGCTTTATGATGCCATCAAGCGTCATCGACTGGTGAAGATCATGGGCTATTCCTCGCCCCATAGCAAGAGCATGAGCGACCGAGTGGTGGAGCCGTTCTTGATGATGAACAATAATAATGATGTGCGCTGCTATGAGTTGCTGTCGGGGATGAACAAGACGTTCAAGGTTTCCCGAATGACGGATGTGGTGATGCTCGACTTGGAATGGGGCAACGAGGCGAAGCACAAGCAGGTGTTCACCGACCTTTTCATGTTTAGTGGCGAGGAACGCTTGTCCGTGAAGCTTCGTCTCGACCTCTTGGCATACAACCTTATGATTGAGGAATATCCGAAATCTGCCGATTTCATCGTGGAGGAGGCTCTCGCAGATGATGCAGATGATGAGGGCAATGCGAGCAGTGATACTCCTCGGAAAGATGCCAAACATTGGATTTTCTCCGCTGATTTCGCTAGCTATATCGGAATATCTCGCTTCGTCTTGGGACTTTACAATCATATTGATGTCTTGGAAAGTCGGGAGTTCAAAGAATATTTGAGAGAAGAAGTACAGAAAATGCAAGACCGGACAGGGAGATTTTGAGTGTTTGATGGTTAATATTCTAGGTCATAGCGTAAAAAAAACAGAGATTTATACGATTTGGTTCTTATTTTTCAACAGATTTTTAGAGGTTTCCAATAATTTGTTGTATATTTGTGGCAGAAAATGCGACAAAGATGCGTTTTCTTCTATGAATCAATTGAGTAATAACCTAAATTGTGTTTTTATGAGAAGTAAACATCTACACCTATTGCTGCTTCTGCTGATGATGTCGCTTGCATCGTTTGCAGGACCACGTAGTTTCCAACAAGCCAAGGAAATCGCCTTGCGCCAAGCTGCCCAGCTGGGTATCAGCATGGATGAGGCTTCTTCTGCCAAGGCTAAGTCGAAGAGAGTCAAGAGTGTGTCGGGCGAAGTGCCTGCCTATTATGTCTTCCCGAATGGCGAGGGCAAGGGCTTCACTGTCGTTTCGGGTGATGACCGCTTGCCAGAAGTGGTGGGCTATTCCGACAAGGGTACTTACGATGAGGAGAATCTGCCAAGCAACTATGTTGGCTTCATGAAGGCTTATGAGGAGATGGTGGGTCAACTCGACAATGGCGATAGCCGAGCTTCGGCAAGTATCGCTGAGGCGAAAGCCCTCCGCAGTTCAGGCTATCAGCAGCCTACCATTGCTCCGCTTTTGGGAAATATCCAGTGGAACCAGATGACACCTTATAATAATATGTGTCCTAAGTATAATGGTACCAATCGTTCTGTGACTGGATGCGTGGCTACGGCAATGGCACAGGTGATGATGTATTATCAATATCCGAAGACTCTTCAGGCGAATATTCCTGCGTACGTGTCGCACACAAATCATCTTAGTATTCCTCAAATCAACAAAGGAGAGAGTTACGATTGGGCTAATATGCTTCCACAGTATGCTTCTTACGAACCACTCAATTATACGGATGCTCAAGCAACAGCCGTTGCCAAGCTGATGTATCATTGCGGTGCGGCTTGCGAGATGGATTATGGATCTTCGTCAGGTGCCAATGTGACACCAGCAATCTTGTCAACTTACTTCGGTTACGACTCTGATTTGATGCAAGACCTAAACCGTGATGCCTTTACTTTGGCGGAATGGTCGCAAATCATGGACAAGGAATTGTCGGTAAAACGCCCTATCTTGTATAGCGGTCGGTCTTCTGATGGTGGACATGAGTTTATCTGCGATGGAACAGATGGAAACGGATTGTATCATATCAACTGGGGTTGGGGTGGCTACCAAGACGGCTACTTCGATGTGACGATTTTGAATCCTGACAAGGGAGGTGCAGGCTCTGGTAGTGCGCCTGATGGATATAATCAATATTGCAGTATGATTGTCGGTATTGCTCCAGATAATGGTAAGGTAGATGAACCATTGGTGGATGTGGCTCCTGTGGTAATGATAGGAAATGGAAATTCTTCATTGGGTTTCCAAATGAGTACTCGAAACAAGGTGACTGATACGTTTGGAGTCATAACAAACAATTTGCTGAGTAATCAATCTGCCAAAGATTTTACTGGCTACTTTGCATACGGCATCCAGCAAGCCGATGGTACCTATAAGCCACTTTCGAAATCTAGTAGTATTTCCATTAAGCACCCGGAGGCTGATGGATCAACTTATAGGCAAAGTATTAGGTTGCTCCAGTTCGACTATGCCTTCCCTGTAGGAAAAACCACACTTTATGGACTCTATAGCACGGATAATAAGAAATGGGAGAAGTGTGCCTATGTGTATATGGTTCCATTTGTGGTAGAGGCAACAGAGAGGACTATATCTGTGGCAACCCCTCTGAGTGCGGACATTGTGGCACAAGACGAATTGTTGAGTGAGCAAGACAACACCTTGATGTTGACCGTGAGCAATGATGCGGACTTTGAACACCTTGGTATAATAAAAGTCTATACGAGTACTACCAACGAGAAGCCTTCTGTTCCTTCTGAACAAATCTATTTCACGATTCCTAGCAAGAGCAGTTCAACTCGTGAGGTATCTGTAACCCCTTCTGCTGGCGATCTCTATGTTTGGGTGACAAATGCTAAAGGCGAGGAATTGATGGAAGTAAAGAAATTCACTGTTACGCAATCAACAGCTCCTAAGTTGGTATTGGTGGGCAAAACCTCGAATGCGACAGCTGGTGATTATGAGTTAGAGAAAGCTTATTATTGGTCGAGAAAGGTGAAAGCCTTGAAGGCAAATGACGATAAGGCAGTGTTTACTTATCAGGTACGTAATGATGGCGGTACCTCTGAGTTAGAGTTTAGTTTCCAGATTGCCGCTTTTGACGAGAACAGAGATCCCGTATATCAGTTCCCTAAGGTGAAACGGCGTGTAAAGAGCGGAGAAACGACTACTCTGACTGTTGAGGGGCGACCTGAGGATTATGGCGGAAATCGTTCGTTCCATAGCTATATAACTATTGATGGCTTGGATGTAAGTGGATTTTCATTGACTCCTTTATACATTGTAGGTGAGAATAATTCTTACTTTAATCTAATACAAGCAGCTCAGTTCGTCTATGTCGCAGGAACTCCTTCTGGCATTTCATCCATCACGACATCTGGCACTTCTGTCAGTGGCGGCAATGGAGAAATCTTGATTTCTTCCGACAAGACGCAGACAATGAGTGTCTATAGTCTGAGTGGTCAGATGGTGAAACAGGCGAATGTGAAGGCAGGCGAGAACATCGCAGTGTCAGTTCCTGCAGGACTTTACATCGTGAATGGCAAGAAAATCATCGTGAAGTAAGGACGAATTGTGTCCCTCATAGATAAGTAGATACGAAGAAATTCTCTATCTATAATATAATAAGGTGAAGAGGGGTGAAGGGTGGTGAAGGGTTCCGAACTACTCTTCACCCCTCTTTCTCCTTTGTTTATCGGGGTTTCAAGCGAAAAGGTGAAGGGTGAAGGGAAAAAGTGAGGCTGCGTTTGAAAATAAAGGCTCAGCAATCGTTGATGCCAGTAAATTAGCCTATAGCTAGTGCAGAAACAAAAAAAGAGCCACAAGTTGAAAACTTGCAGCTCTTTGTACCCAGACCCGGGATCGAACCGGGATGGATTGCTCCACTGGTGTTTGAGACCAGCGCGTCTACCGATTCCGCCATCTGGGCGATTGCCTCTCGGCTTAATTGCGAGTGCAAAGGTACTAATAATTTTTGAACTGGCAAACTTTTTGCTGATTTTTTTTCAAAAAACTTTCATTTGATGTGCCGAAAGGCTAAATTTTTGTTGTTTTTCACCCTTTCAGTATTAATTTGTGGAAAAAAACTTGGTTGGCTCGTATATATTTCATAACTTTACAACTGAAATAGAATACTAAACAGTAAAGATACAAAAATGACTATAAACGATAACAACAATTATTGCGTGATACTCGCAGGTGGTAAGGGCAGACGACTCTGGCCTTGCAGCAGGAGCAATTATCCGAAACAATTCATTGATTTCTTTGGCGTGGGTCGCACTCAACTCCAGCAGACCTATGATCGAATGGTGAAGATAGTACCTGCCGACCACATCTTTATCAATACCAACGAGGAATATGTGCAACTGGTCAAGGAGCAACTTCCACAGGTTCCTGACGAGCGAATCATGGCGGAACCTATCCATCGCAATACGGCTCCTAGCGTGGCTTGGGCGAACCATCGTGTATCCCAGTTGAATCCAAAGGCTTGTTTGATTACCACTCCTTCCGACCAGGCGGTCTTCAATGAGGAGGCTTTCCGTGAGAATGTGCTGAAGGGACTTGCCTTTGTGGCTGAGAACGACCGATTCCTCTCGCTAGGTGTGAAGCCAACTCGTCCCGAACCTGGATATGGTTACATCCAGCTAGGTGATGCCGAGGGCGACGACCTCTATGATGTGCAGTCGTTCACCGAGAAACCGGAGCGTGACTTCGCTAAGATATTCGTAGAGAGTGGTGAGTTCTATTGGAACACAGGCATCTTCCTCTCCAATGTGAAGCATCTTCGTGAGAGTTTCTCCGAGATTCTCCCTGCCGTGCTGAGAGGTTTCGATGAGTCTTATCGCATCTTCGATGTAGCTACGGAGAATGCCTATATGAAGGAGAACTTCCCTTCTTACCCTAACGTCTCCGTGGATTTTGCCATCTTGGAGAAGTCGGAGGATGTCTCTGTGATGAAGTGCGACTTCGGATGGGCTGACCTGGGTACTTGGCATAGCATCTATGAGGCGATGCAGAAGAGCGAGGACGACAATGTGGTCATCGACAGCGATGTGATGATGGAGAACTGCCACAGGAACGTCATCAAGTTGCCAAAGGGCAAGTTGGCTGTGCTGAATGGGTTGGATGGATTTATCGTAGCCGAGAAAGACAATGTGCTGCTGATATGCAAGAAAGAAGATTCTTCTGCCTTGGTTCGCAAGTATGTGAACGAGGTGCAAATGAAAAAAGGGGAAGAGTTTATATAAGTGATAAATATTAGATGATAAATAATAAATGAGGAACCAAGATGGGACACTCCCATTTTGATTCCTCATTTTCTTATATAGATTTCGTGGAAATCTAGGCTTAGAGTTTCTGGAACTCAGCGTAAATCTTGCTGGAGATTTCCTTGAACTCCTCTTCAGACAACTTGAGGTGCTCCTTGCGGAAGTTGACATCAGCCTCACTGTTCATTGGGATGAGGTGGATGTGGGCATGAGGAACCTCCAAGCCCAAAACTACCTGAGCCACTTTCTTGCATGGGAAGGCAGCCTTGATGGCCTTTGCCACTTTCTTGGCGAAAACCTCAAACTCGGCGAGGTCTTGGTCTTCCATATCGAAGATGTAATCCACTTCCTTGCGAGGAATCACCAGTGTGTGACCCTTGCCGATAGGACTGATGTCGAGGAAAGCGTAGAACTTGTCGCTCTCGGCACACTTGTAGCTAGGAATCTCTCCTGCTGCAATCTTAGAAAAAATGCTTGCCATAGTCTTTATGATTAAAATGATTTGTAATTGCTGATATTGTGCAGACAATGAATTGTCATTCAATATATATGATGGTTGGCTTACATATCATAAAAGGAACCGTCATAAGGGCTGAGCGCCGATATGATAGTTCCTTTTATTGTTTTATTCGAATGAAATCTTGTCGATGCGGAGGTTGATGGTGCCACGAGTAATCTTG
>OBCH01000173.1_pt1 | contig 16741 bp, 12 predicted proteins | sample 1495941 | NCBI WGS metagenome assembly OBCH01 (sample SAMN03418276, study PRJEB22391) | human gut metagenome | biome: human-gut; feature: organic feature; material: feces | host: Homo sapiens | place: Tanzania | collected 2013-01
TGGGGGGGGGATTTAACCTTACTCAGCTTTTAGAAAAGCAAGTTTCTAATCCAAACAAAACCCAAATTCAGCATATCTTTTATATCATCGCGGAGAGTTTGAGCGCGTGGCATTTGGACGAAAGCACCTTTAAAGAACTTGGCATAAAAAGCGATTTGCTTGAATTTATCAAACAAAGCGGTGCTTACAGGGCAAGCGTTTTCGTGCAAAACGCCGATGCTACGATGAAAAGCCTTGATGTGCAAATCAGTGGGCTTTATCAAATCGAAATTCCTTTGAGTTTAAGCGTAGGCAAAAACCCTGTGTTTAAAATGTCTGCTGGCTATATTTTTAAGGATTTAGGCTTCAAAACCACCTTTTTTTATGGAGGCTCTGGCACTTGGCATAAAATCGACAATTACGCCATTTCGCAAGGCTTTGATGAGATAAAATTCAGCAACCATATCACTCAATTTGCCAAAGAAAAAGGCTTTGCACCGCCTTTTGAGGGAGCTTGGGGAGCTTATGACCATTATCTTTACGAATTTATCAAGGATTACACGCTTGAAAATAAAGACACAAAGAGCTTTGCTATGGTGATGAGTGTTTCAAATCACGGACCTTGGGACGCGCCTGTGGAGCAATTTGGCGTAGATTATGATAAAATCGATAAATTCTTAAAAGCAAAACAACTACCCCAAGATGATTATGTAAGGCGGATTTTTTCGCATTTTATTTACCAAGATAAAATGCTGGCTCGCTTTGTGAAAGAAACAAGCAAAGTGCTGCCAAATAGCCTTTTCATCATCACAGGCGACCACGGCGGCACTTCATTTTACACGCAAACAAGCAAAGATGAAATTCCGCTCATCATCTACTCACCCATTTTAAAGCCAAAAGTGCTTGCAAATGTCGGTTCGCACATTGATATAACGCCGACTATCACAGAGCTAGTCGCTCCAAATGCCTATAAATACGCAAGTTTTGGCACACCACTTTTAAGTAATGACTACAAAAAAGCCTTTGAAAAGCGCAACGCCTTAGGCTACAAGCTCGTAGCAAATGAACGCTTTCTTTATGATGGCTTTAAGATAGAGTATTTTAAGGATAAAAAGCCGCAAAATGATGATGAAAGCCTTGCAAAAAGTTTGTTTGAAAATTTAAAACGAGCCAAAGCGTTGAGCTGGTGGATATTTAAAAACGGCTATATCATCAAGGATTAACGGCTTTTAGTTTTTTGGAAACTAGTTAAAAGCTCAACACAGCTAGCCTTAATCGCTTTTAACTTTGCAACCCAAAAAAGCTAAAATCTTTCGCCTTGTAAATTAACCAAATTTCAAGCTCTTGTGTGAATTTGCCTTAAATTTCACCCATTGTCGTTTCAAACAAGCGCATAGAGTGAGCGCGTCAATCCATAAATTTAATTTAGCTTTAATCTTTTATGCTAGAATTTAGCTTTTTATCAAAGTTTGGAGTTTTTAAAGGTGTTTTTGAAATTTTTAAAATTTTTAGTCTTTGTGCTGTGTGCGCTTTGTCTTGTCCTTTTAGCAGGCTATCAAAGCCTTATAAAAAGCCACTTTTACGAAAATGAAGCCTTTATGGAGTATGATAATGCGAAAAGCGGGGCGGATTTTGCGCCGATAAGCTCACTCATAAATTCGCCCGCAAAAGCCGTGCATTCAAGCACTTTGGTGCAAACAAAGCGCGGTTTAATGGCGCTTTTTTTCGCTGGCACGCGCGAGGGCGCAAGTGATGTTAAAATTTATCAAAGTTTTTATGATGAGCGTGAGAATGCGTGGAGCGAGCCAAAGGGCATTTTAGACGCGCCTACGCTTTCAAAGATGAGCGGAAAATTCATCAAAAAGCTGGGAAATCCTGTGGCGTTTAGGGATTTAGCGGGCAAGGTGCATTTTTTTGTAGTGGGCGTAAGCCTTGGCGGCTGGGCGACAAGCAAGATTTATCAGCTTGAATTTGATGAGAATTTGCGCCCTAAATTTAAGGGCGAGTTGAAACTTGGCGCGTTTGCAAATTTTTCTCATCTTGTGCGAGCGCCTGCTGTGTTGCTTGATGATGGCGGTTTTATCTTGCCTATTTACCACGAGTTAGCCCGCAAATACGCCCTTGTGGCGTTTTTTGACAAAAATGCGAAGCTGCTCTACACCAAACGCTTGAATTTGCTTAAAAATCAGCTCCAACCAAGCATTATCGCCGACAATGTAAGCGGTGTAAGATGCCTTGCCTTTTTGCGAAACCACAAAAGCTACGATAGCACGGCGTTTTTGCAGTCTTGTTCGGGCAGGGGTAATTATTTTGTAGAGCCTGTGGCGACAAATCTTAAAAGTTATGATAGTTCGAGCGTTTTGGGGCTTGTTTTTGTGGATTATAAGGATTGGGATTTTAAAAGAAGTGAGGTTGTGCTGATACACAATGACGGAAGCAAGGAAAATCCGCGCTCAAAGCTCAGTCTTTTTTGGCTAAAAGATGAAGAAAAAGGCGAATTTGTAAAACTTTTTACCCTTGATGAGGGCTTGGAAGTGAGCTATCCTGCGCTTTTAGCACAAGATAAAAGCCTTAAAAACACCACAAACAAGCCTAATGACAAGCTTTATATCAGCTACACCCTTGATAGAAAGCACATTAAAATGCAAATTTTAAGCGTTAAAGCCATTGAAAAGGCGATTGATGAAAAAAGGGCTGAGCGATGATAGGCTGTGTGTTTTTGCTTTTTGCATTGTTTTTGTGGCTTTTTGGTGTGCTTTTAAAATGGGCGTTTGAGAGTAAATTTATAAAACAAAATTCAGGCGAATTTAAGGGCGAAAATTCAGGCAAAAATGAAGTTAAAAACAAAGAATTGAGCGCAAAAAATGCCCCTAAAATTTTAGCCTTAAAATACGCTCTTACGCTCTTTTTCACCGCATTTTGCCTTGTGCCTGTGTATAAGGGCTTTTGCCTAGCCACGCTAATGTATTCTTTTTTTGACGCTCCAAGCGTGTTGTGCGTGCTTTTAGCGGGCTTTTTTGTGTGTAAGGTGTTTTTAAAAGATTTTGCAAATTTTGAGTTAAATTTAAGCATAAAGGCTGATTCTTTCGCGCTTTTGTTTGTTTATGGGCTTGTGATTTTTTTAGGAAATTTAGACTTAATGCCTTATGATTTTTATGCGCCAAACGCCCTTACGCAAGTGTATATAAGCGATTTGTTTTTGTATGAGCTGAGCAAATGCGCCCTTGTTTTTGCCCTTTTGCTCGCCCTTTATATCGTAAATAAGCCTTGTGCGCTGCTTGCACTTCTTGCGCTTATGCCTTTTGCCTTTATAGCAGAGCAAAGTTTTTTAACAGCCCTTATTTGCGTGTATTTGTGGGCGTTTAGCCTTGCCATTTTGCTGTGGCAAGGCGTGAAATTCATCAAAGGAAAACTATGCAAAAATCCTTTAAAAGCGTGATTTTTCAAGCCTTTTTCTTTATGGGCTTGCTTTTTGTGCTGAATTTAAGCCTAAGAGCCGTTTTTATCCTTTGTTTTAAAGACGGCGTAAAAGGCGTAAATTTGGGCGAATTCGCACTCTTTTTTTACAACGCTTTTCGTTATGATGGGCAAATCATCGGCGTGATGAGCGTGGTATTTTTCTTTTTAGCCCTTTTGCCAAAAGAAAAAATTGTGAAAATTTACGCCTTTTTGGTGATTTTTATCAGCACCTTTGTAAGCGTTGCAAACATAGGCTTTTACGGCATTTATCAAGATGTTTTTAACGCTTCTTTGTTAGGACTCATTTATGATGATAGAAAGGCGATTTTTGAGACGGCTTTGGGCGCGGATTATGGTTTGACTTATAAGGTGCTTTTGTGGCTTGTTGTGAGCGTGCTTTTTTACGCACTTTGGGTGTTTTTTCACGCTCAAATAGCTAAAATTCAAGGTAAAAAATTTCGCATAAGCCTTTTTGTCGCTTTTGCCTTGCTTTGCCTTTTTGAAATCAACGGACAAATCGGGCTTAAAGGCATTTCGCTTGGTAAAGAAATCGTGCCTGTGCCAAACGCCTTTTTGCGCCAAATCACGCAAGGCGCGTTTAGGGACTTGCTTTATGTGTATATGAGCTACGCTAAAATCGCCAAATCCGCCTTTAAAGACTACACAGATGAAAGCCCGCTCACTGCTACGCGCAAATTTTTTGCCTTAAATGACTTAAATTCAAGCGAATTTAACCTGAGCGAGCTTTTGCAAAAAGAAGTTTCAAATCCTAGCAAGGCGCAAATCAATCACATTTTTTACATAGTCGCTGAGAGTTTGAGCGAGTGGCATTTTGATGATGAATTTAAGGATTTGGGGCTGATGAGTGAGCTTAAAACGCTCATCAAAGAAAAAAACGCCTTTAAGGCTGAGCTTTTTTTGCAAAATGCAAGCAGCACCATAAAAAGCCTTGATGTGCAAATCAGCGGGCTTTTTCAAACCGAAATTCCGCTGAATTTAAGCGTGGGGAAAAATCCTGTGTTTGAAATGTCCGCTGGCTATATTTTTAAGGATTTGGGCTTCAAAACGAGCTTTTTTTATGGAGGCTCTGGCACTTGGCAAAAACTTGACAGCTACACGAAATCACAAGGCTTTGATGAGATTTTATTCAGCAATCACATAGTAAATTTTGCTAAGCAAAATGGCTTTGAACCGCCTTTTGAAAACGCTTGGGGAGCTTATGACCACTATCTTTACGAATTTATCAAGGATTATACGCTTAAAAACAAAGGCACAAAGAGCTTTGCGATGATAATGACAACCACAAATCACCCGCCTTTTGACGCTCCCTTGCAACAATTTGGCATAAATGACGAAAAAATAAGCGCGTGGCTTAAAAATCACCCGCAAATCGCCCAAGATGAGCGCAAGAAAAAGGTTTTTGCCCATATCATCTACCAAGATAAAATGCTCGCTCGCTTTGTGCGACAAATGAGCGAGGCTTTGCCAAATAGCCTTTTTATCATCACAGGCGACCATTATGATAGAGAGTATCCGCAAGCGCCTTTGCGCGTGCAAAATGGCGTGCCGCTCATCATCTACTCGCCCATTTTAAAGCCAAAGGTGCTGGCAAACATAGGCTCACACATTGATATAACGCCAACTATCACAGAGCTAGTCGCTCCAAATGCCTACAAATACGCAAGTTTTGGCGCACCACTTTTAAGCAATGACAGCAAAAAAAGCCCTTTACCACATAGTGTGCTAGGATACAACGCCGTAGCAAACGAACGCTTTGTGTATGATAGCCACAAAATAGAGTATTTTAAGGATAAAAAGCCGCAAAATGATGATGAAAGCCTTGCAAAGAGTTTGTTTGAAAATTTAAAACGAGCCAAAGCGTTGAGCTGGTGGATATTTCAAAATGGCTATATCATAAAAGATGAGTGAATTTAAAAGGGCATTAACTTAATGCAATTATAATTTGTTTTTATTTTATCACAAAGGACAAAAATGAAACTTTTTGACAGACTTGTTAAAGAAAATGCGGCTGTTTGGGACGCTTACTTGCACCACGACTTTGTCAAGCAAATCGAAAGCGGCACCTTGCCAAAGGCAAATTTTCACTTCTACTTGAAGCAAGATTATATGTATTTGCTCCACTATGGTAGAGTGTGTGGGCTGCTCGCAAATGCGGCGACAAACGCTGTGGAGCTAGCCTTTGCAACCAAATATCAAAACATAGCCACTTCGGTTGTAGATGGCGAGCATATCCTACACCGCAGCATTTTGAGCGAAAAGGACGCCAAAGAAGCAAGCAAACTCAAAATCCGCGAAGAAAGCATAGCCAACATAGCCTACACCTGCTATATGGTAAATGTCGCAAGTAGCGGGGATTTCTTAGACATTTTAGTTGCGCTCAGCTCGTGCGCCTCGGGCTACTGCCACATAGGGCGCGAAATTTATGCACGGCTTGGAGAAAAAGGACTTAAAAATCACCCTTATGAAAGCTGGATTCGCACTTACAGCGATGAGGTGCTAGCGCCTTTGGGAGCGGAATTTGAGGACTTTGTAAATTCTTACACAGACTCGGTAAGTGAGGCTAAATTTAAGCGTTTGAGCGACATTTTTCACACCGTAACGCGCCTTGAATGCAACTTTTGGCAGCAAGGACTCACAATGCAAATGGATTTATAAGGCTTTGATGAATTTACTCTGTGAAAAAAGGGCTTTTTAGCAAGTTTGGTGACCCATACGAGACTCGAACTCGTGTTGCCAACGTGAGAGGCTGGCGTCCTAACCACTAGACGAATGGGCCACTGAAAACAAAAACGCATTGTAGCATAAAAATGTTATATCGCAAGGCTGAGTTTGAAAAAATTTGCAAATTTTTTGTAGCGACAAGCGCGTAAAATTTTTTAAGGCGCAAAAAAGCCATTTTGCGCCTTAAAAGCCTAGCTAAAAAGCTCTTTAAAGCGTTTGTTAGCGTAGTTTTCTATGTCTTTTTGCAAAATTTCATAGTTTTTCATCAGCTCTTTGGCTCGCTCAGTAAGCCTTGTGCCTGAATTCTCACTGCGCCCTTGTCTTTTGATGACAAGCTGCTCGCCAGCGTTTGTTTGCAAGGTGTCTAAATGCACCCAAGCCTTTTTGTAGTTGATTCCCATCATACCAGCAGCCTTTAAAATGCTGCCTGTCTTGTCGATACACTCCAAAAGCTCGGTTTTGCCCTTGCCAAAAAGGATTTCGCCGTCTTTGTTAGCTATCCAAGTTTTGGTTTTTACCTGCAAATTTTTGTTGAGCGGGTTCATCTTTGTCCTTTATTCTTTAAATTTTGCTTTGCCTTTAAAAACAATGTTTTTACAAGCAGTTAAAATTATACCCTAAAAAAACAAATAAATTTCAATTTTTTCTTGCATTTTTTACCAAAAAAAGATAAAATATCACTTTTTAAACGAAAAACGGACTTTTTAAAAAAGCGATGATAAAAGCAAAAAAAGAATTCGGGCAGAATTTTTTAAAAGATGAGAGCGTTTTAAGCAAAATCATTCAAGCCATTCCCAAAGGCACAGAGCAAATCGTTGAGATTGGGGTTGGCTTAGGTGATTTGACGCAAAGACTTTTAGAGCTTGCGCGGGTGAGGGCTTATGAGATAGATGATGAGCTGATACCGCATTTAAGGCGCAAATTCCAAAAGCAGCTTGAAAACAAAAGTTTAGAGCTTTTAAACGAGGACGCGAGCAAGGCATTTACGCCAAATTTGTGTTCGCAAAACTATGTTTTAGTGGCGAATTTGCCCTACTACATAGCCAGCAAGCTCGTTTTACAGGCGTTAAGAGACAGCAAGTGCGAGGCGATTTTAGTGATGGTGCAAAAAGAAGTCGCCTTGAAATTTTGCGCAAGGGCTAAAACAAGCGATTTTTGCGCTTTGAGCGTTTTAGCAAGGCTAGTGAGCGAGCCAAATTTGCTTTTTGAAGTAGCTCCGTCTTGCTTTGAGCCAGCCCCAAAGGTAAGCTCAGCTGTAATGTTTTTGCAAAAAGAGCGTGAATTTAAGGACATTTGCGACATAAGCGGCTTTGAGTGCTTTTTAAAAGACTGCTTTAAAGCCCCACGCAAACAGCTTTTAAGCAACTTAAAAGCGCACAAAGCGCAAATTTCACGCTCTTTAAACGAGCTTGGTATAAAGGCAAACGCCAGAGCGCACGAGCTTAGCGTCAAATCTTTCCTTGAAATTTATGACAATGTGAAGGATTATTATGAACGAAGAAAACCACAGCTTGCAAAATGAGAGCAAAGGCACGAATTTAAGTGGCGCAAAGGATAGCTTAAATTCAAGCCATAGCGAAAATTTAGGCAAGGCAAAGGACGCAAATTTAAACAGCGCAGAAAATGCCACAAAAGGCACGAACCCAAATTCAAGCGGTAAATCCAACAAAAACTACCGCTTTAAACGCAAGAGAAAATCCCTTGAAAACTCGCTTAAAAGCGAAGAGGCTTTAAGAGATGAAAGGGCAAATTCAGCAGGTGTGGGCTTAAATTTAGGCGCAAATTCAAACTTAAATTCAAACTCGAATTCAAAGCAAAATTCAAAGCATTCTAAAAATTCGCCACGCAACGAAAAAGGCGCGAATTTAAACAGCGCAAACAATGCAAATTTAAGCGACTCAAACAGCAAAGAGAGCAAAAAACACAGCCAAAAGCCACAAGATAATGGCGAAAAAAAGAGCAAGAAAAAAAGCAAGAATTTACCCACAAAACTCACAGGCGATGAGCCGTGGCAAATTCAAATGCAAAAGGTGATTGAAGCGAACAAAGTCATACACGAAAACCGCTTGCACCCGCTCAAATACAACGACACCAGCACGCACAAGGTGCGCATCACGCCTATTGGCGGGCTTGGCGAAATCGGCGGCAATCTCACCGTCATCGAGGACGATACAAGCGCGATTATCATCGACATAGGTATGAGTTTCCCCGATAGCGCAATGCACGGAGTGGATATAGTGATACCAGATTTTGACTATATCCGCAAGATAAAGGACAAAATCGCAGGTATCATCATCACTCACGCGCACGAGGACCACATAGGCGCTGTGCCTTACTTTTTCAAGGAATTTACCTATCCGCTTTATGCCACGCCGCTAGCACTTGGTATGATTTCAAACAAATTTGAAGAACACGGCTTGAAAGATGAACGCAAATTCTTTCGCCCTGTGGAAAAGCGAAAAGTCTATGAAATCGGCAACTTTGAGATAGAATGGATACACATAACCCACTCTATCATCGATGCAAGCGCACTTGCGATAAAAACAAGGGCTGGCACGCTCATACACACGGGGGATTTTAAAATCGACTTTACGCCTATTGACGGCTATCCTAGCGATTTAAACCGCTTAGCGCATTATGGCGATGAGGGCGTTTTGTGCTTGTTAAGCGATAGCACAAATTCATACAAAGAAGGCTCGACAAAGAGTGAAAGCTCAGTGGGAGCGACTTTTGACTTGATTTTTGCCAAAGCAAAGGGGCGCGTGATAATGAGCACTTTTAGCTCAAACATTCACCGCGTATATCAAGCCATAACTTATGGGCTAAAATATGGGCGCAAAGTGTGCGTCATCGGGCGTTCTATGGAGCGCAATCTTTACACCACAATGGAGCTTGGCTACATTAAACTTGATAGAAAAATTTTCATCGATGCGGACGAGGTGGCAAAGCACAAGGACAACGAAGTTTTAATCGTTACCACAGGCTCACAAGGCGAGACGATGAGCGCACTTTACAGAATGGCAACTGATGAGCATAAATTCATCAAAATCAAGCCAAGCGACCAAATCATCATCTCAGCCAAAGCAATACCTGGCAATGAAAGCAGCATAAACGCCGTGCTTGACTTTTTGCTTAAAGCTGGCGCAAAGGTGGCTTACCAAGAATTCAGCGAAATTCATGTGAGCGGACACGCGAGTATGGAGGAACAAAAACTTATGTTAAGCCTTACAAAGCCTAAATTCTTTTTACCCGTGCACGGCGAGTATAATCACATAGTAAAGCACAAGCAAACCGCCATAGCCTGCGGTGTCGATGAGCGCAATATCTACTTGATGAGCAATGGCGACCAAGTGGAGCTGTGCCACAAATACATAAAACGCGCAAAAACCGTCAAAACGGGCAAGGTATTTGTGGATAATCAAATCAACAAGCAAATCGCCGATGATGTGGTGATTGACAGGCAAAATTTAGCCGACAATGGCGTAGTTGTCGTCATCGCTCAGCTTGACAAAGCCAACAAAACGCTGATAAACAAGCCACGCGTGCTTAGCTATGGCGTGGTAGCGGACAAGCAAGACGGCGCATTTTCAAAGGACATAAGCGATGTTTTGAGCGTCTTTTTCGCAAACGCCAAAGACGAAATGCTTGATGATAGACGATTTATGGAGGCGCAATTTCGCCAAGTGCTGCGAAAGCACATTTTCCGCAAGCTCAAAAAATATCCTACCATAGTGCCAAGCATTTTTGTAATGTAAATTTAGGCGTTTACTTTGCAAATAGTCCAAAAGCCCTTTGAATTTAGGGCTTTTGGGCTTAAATTTAGGCTTTAAGTTCTAAAATTTACAATCAATACACCACACTTAAACGCTCTTGTGTTTAGGTTAAAAAAGGCTTGTAAATTTGCGTTTTTAAGGCAAAAATTTAAACAATTTACGCAAAATTTAATATAGCGCATTATAATGCCCTTAAATTTTCAAGGATTAAACGATTTTGGAAAAGCACAACAAAGCATTTAACGAACTCAGCACACAAGAATGGACGAAAAATAGTCGCAGTGTGTGGAATGATGTTTCTTCTCCACGCTCCAAAAATGCTTTAAAACACGGAGCAACCTTTCCAAAAAAATTAAGCGATAGAATAATAAATTTATATTGTGCTAAAAATGATTTGGTGTTAGACCCATTTTTAGGCACAGGCACAACAGCTTTGAGTGCATTAGAATTTGGGCGCAAAGTGGTTGGCTTTGAGTTATCAAGTGAATTTTATGAAATTGCCTTGCAGTCGCTTAAAGAAAAAGAAAATACTTTATTTCACACTAAAAGTGAAAATTGTGAAATTATACAGGGCGATTGTATAAAACTCATTGATACGCTTGAAAATGATTCTATCGCCCTTACTTTGACTTCGCCACCTTATGCTGACTTAATCCACAAGGTTGTTGATGATAGGCAAAATAGACACAAAAAATCCGCCTTTGTGGTGGATAATAATGCAACAACAAGGATTTATTCCCAAGATAAAAATGATTTAGGCAATATGAGTTTTGAACCTTATATGCAAGCGGTTAAAACGATAATGAAAAAACTTTATCTTAAAACAAAGCCAAATGGTTATAATGTTTGGGTGGTTAAGGATTATAGAGACACAAAAAATAAAATTCCTTATGTGGATTTACATACTCATATCGCCCAAGCTGGTGAAGCGGCTGGATTTAAATACCACGATTTAATCATTTGGGACCAAAATGAACGAAGAAGACTTGTTTTACTCGGCTATCCAAGTGTATTTTATGTCAATCAAAACCATTCTTTCATCGTTGTGTTAAGGAAAACACTATGAATTTAGCATTTGATTTTGATGGCTTTCATTCATTTGATTTAATCAATTTAAAAAAGCTCGATAGAATTCATCCTTATCCAGCGAAATTTACCATTGATTTAGCCCTTGATTACATAGAAAAATACAGCAAAGATTTTGATTTGGTGCTGGATATGTTTTGTGGTAGTGGCACAAGTTTGCTTGGTGCTAAAATGCTCCACAGACAGCCCATAGGTTTTGACATTAACTTTATTGCTATTTTAATTACCCAGTTTAAGATGCTTGATTTAAATGCGAAAGATTTAAGCTATCTTAATGATTTTAACCCAAAATTCATATCAACACCTTTGTATCACTATGAAAGCGTAAATCACTGGTTTAAACAAGATGCCATCAAAGCGCTTTCATCGCTTAAAGAGCAAATCAAATTTTATGCGAGTGAGAATGAAAAATATCTCATTTTTTTAAATCTTATTTTTTCATCGATTATAAACATAGTCTCAAATCAAGATTCTGATACAAGGTATGCAAGCATAGAAAAACCACACATTAACATAGAATTCGTCTTTGATAAATTTAAAGAAAAACTCCATAATGCTATTGAAATTTATGCTGATTTATTGCCATTGCCAAATATAAAATCTAGCGTGTTCTTGCATAATTCCAAACAACTTTCGCAAAAATTAGACAAAGAAAGCGTTTCGCTTATCCTTACTTCGCCACCATATCCAAATACTTATGATTATTATTTATACCACAAGCATAGAATGTGTTGGTTGGATTTTAATTTTAAATTTTCAATGCAAAATGAAATAGGTTCAAGGCGTGAATTTTCAAGTTTAAAACTACCAAAAGAAAAATTTAACAATGATTTGTTAGAAATTTTTACCCAAGCCGATATTGTGCTAAAAAACGCTGGATTTGTCGTGCTTGTTATGGGCGATGGCAAGATTGCTGGGCAAATTTATAATGCCAAAGATGAGTTGTTGCCACTTTGTGAAAAAATACAATGGAAACTTATTGATTATTCTTATAGCGAGTTAGATAAAACTAGTCGTTCATTTATGCAAAGTTACCGCACAAAAAATAAAAAAGAACACATTATGGTATTTCAAAAGGTGCGTTAATGCGGATTGACGAGCTTCGAATTTATTCAGGTTGTTTAGAACAAGGTTTGGATTTTAAAAATTATTTTTTAAACATTGATAAGAATTTGCTTGTTAAAAATATCTATCCTACAAAGGCTAGACAAGCGATTAGGCAAAGTGATTCTATCTTACAAAAAATTACAAAGTTAAAAGATTTTGACCTTGTAATAAGCATTATCTCTCATAACAAAGAAATTCCTATTTTACTTGTCGAATACTCCACAGCCGTGCCAACTGATGACCACAAAATGCAAAGAAGTGATGTGTATTTTTGGGCAAGTGTTTTTAAGATTCCTGTGTTAAAAATCAGCCCATTAACTAAAAATTCATTTGGTAAGCACGGTGGTGGAGATAAAATCACCCTAACGCAAGAGTTAAATTTAACGCTTATTCAAAAAGCTGTGGTGTATTTTATCGACTGGCAAAGTGATACAAATTCAGGGCTTATGACACACAAAGAAAAACTATCGTGCATTGATGAAAATAAACAATTGCAAGACATTTTGGCAAACATAATGCAAAAGTGTAAGGAATTAGAAAATTTTAGCGAAATTTATGAGCTTCTTTGGCAAGAACAAATGGTTTATTTTAGCGATAAGGCTTTGCAGGATTTAAAAAATAATTTTGTTGATTCAACGAGATTTCAAAGAATTGAAAATGAAATTATCGTTAAAATCAATCGTTTTGGACACGCAATGGACCCAGATAGGGGAATTTTATATTTTTTGAGCCAACTTTTCGGCTTAGAAAGCGTTACAACAAAATTTATTATTCAAAGGCAAAATTTTGAGGGCAAAGAAAGCTATAAAACCTTATTTGACGGCTTATCAAACAATATCAAAACAAAACTTTATGAACTCATCGAACAACCTTTTGATGATAAACTTGCACTAAAACTTTTTAAAATTATCACAGGCATAGAATTTAAAACACAAAAGCAAGATGAAAAACACTATATCGTTTTAGATGATGACTTATCAAATTTTTTGCAAACTTATACAAGCATTACTTATAAATCCATTTTTCTTAACTCACACAGATTGCAATTTTGTGATTACCACCACAATATCATTTGCGAACTTTCGTGGAATGCCAACCTTGTAAAAGACTATTTGAGAAACCTTTACACAAGCATTTATACGCCACTGCCTTTATCGGCTTTATCCTTTGAGAGCGCAAAAGAAGATATTATTACTTATGCGAGTGTAGAGTTGCTTAAAAGAGCAGGTTGTAAAATTTTAGCAACAAGTTATCCTGACGCACAAGGCGATAAGGCTATTTTGATAGGGCAAGGACGAATGACAAAGCGAATTTACCTTGACATAATCGCCACAAATACTCTTAACCAAACACAAGCAAAGCCACTTAAAATTATGGTTTTTTTACAAGAAAACAAAGAAAAGCATTCAAATTTAAAAGATGATGAGACAAAATTACTTGATTTAAAACAGCACCACCTAAATTCACTTAATGTATTGCTACAAAAATTAGCCTTTCATCATAGCATTTCAAGCGATGAAGTTTATTTGGGACTTGGAGCAAAATACGCCAAAGACTCTGCATTTTTTAATGTGGATTATGTTTTTGCCTTTGATATTTGTCAAAATCAATCCCAAACCATTATTAAATGGAGTATAGCTGTGATAAATTTTGACTTATGCGACATATTCAAGCCACTTTTAAATAGTGAAAACAAATTGCAAGGCGTTATGGCAATGGATTTGATTTATAAATCTTAAACAAAACCTGCTACAATTATGCTTTTACAAGGACAAAAATGCGTATCAATCAATTCATCGCACACAACAGCGACTTTTCACGGCGTGAAGCGGACGAACTCATCAAACAAGGGCTTGTCAAAATCGGCGCAAAAACGGCTGAATTCAGCGACAGCGTGGGCGAAAACGACAAGGTTTTCGTGCGGGGCAAAAGGCTAGCAAGGCGCAAGCAGTTTTCGCTCATCATCTACCACAAGCCAAAGGGCGAGCTGGTTTCGCGCAAGGACGAGCGCGGGCGCAGGCTGGTTTATGAGAGTTTGCCGCGTGAATTTAGGGCGTGGCGCAGCGTAGGGCGGCTGGATTATGCGAGTAGTGGGCTTTTGCTCTTAACAGACTCGCCCGTCATCGCCACAGCCTTAATGCAAAGCGATTTGGAGCGCGAATACTACCTTAAAATCAAAGGTTTGCTTGATGAAAAAGTGCTTGAAGCTATGAAAAATGGGCTTGAAATCTCAGGCTTAAAAGGCGCACACGCTAAAAGCAAAATCACCACGATGAAAATCGCACCCTTTTTAGACTATGAAATTTTTGGCGCAAGTGGCGGCTACACCAAGCTTCGCGTGCTGATAAATGAGGGACAAAACAGAGAGCTTAGGCGGTTTTTTGGGTATTTTGACTTAAAGGTTATGGATTTAAAGCGTGTTGGCTTTGGTGCGCTGGCACTTGGTGCGCTCAAAGAGCGTAAATTTCGCTATCTCACAAAGGGCGAGTATGACAAACTACGAGATTTCCTTAAAATAAATGGGGTGAGGTATTGAATTTAAGCCTTCAAATTGCTAAAAAGTCGAGCAACTTGTAACTGCCCAAACAAATTAGGTATTAAATTTACGCCTTTAATCTCGCTTAAAATGCCTCACAACAAAATCAAGGCTTTATGCCTTGCAAGAGTTTAGATAAATCGCTAGGATTATCTTTTTTGCCCTGTTTATCTTTGGTCGCACGACAATCATCAAAAATTTATAAAATTCATCATCAAATTTTTATGAATTTTAAAAGCAAAAATCCTCACGCAAAGGGGTTTAAGCACCCTTAACAAATATCGGGTCATAGTAGAACGAAAGAACTTATAAGTCTTGCCAAGATACAGTTTTAGTCCCCTAATAAATCGGGTCATAGTAGAACATACCCCGCGCAAAAGCGCATTTAAGGCAAAAATTCACAAATCCTACCAAAAACGCCTCGCAAGGCATATCCTACTTCTAATCCATCGCAGTTCTACTAAACTGACACCAACAAAAGAAAGAACACAGCGCATTTTGCTAAACAAAAACGCATAGGGGCATTTTAAGCGGTTTTGGTTAATGTTTGGCAAACACTAAAATTTTGTAAGCAAAAATTTAAAATTTTTTGAGAAAATTGCTTTATCTGTTACGCTAAAAACGGCATTTTGTGCGCATTTAATGCTCCGCAAAGTCTAAATTTACAGCTTTTCCCAAAAAAATTCTATCCACTCTTTTGCTTCTTTAAGCGTAAAATCAGGCTTAAAAAGCGCATTTTGCTTGTAAAAAATAGTCGCTACCTTAAATTCACACTGCGGAAATTTGCCTTGCAGTAGGCTTTTGATGGCGCTCATCGTCTCGCCGCTGTCTATCATATCATCGACTATCAGCACCTTGCGAAACTCGCTCAAATCAGGCACATTAAAGATTTGCAGCTCATCAAGCCTTTGCGTGTCATCATAATGAATGCTATTTAGCACGAAAAGCCTGCGGTTGTTGAGTCTCATCGCCAAAAAATGCCCCAAAGTAAGCCCGCCACGAGCCACAGCCAAAATCACCTCAGGCACAAACTCCGCCTGCACGCGTTTTGCAAGCACTTTGACATCGCTTTCAAACTCATCAAAAGGATAAGCCCTCATCTTTTGTCCTTTCTTCGCAAACCGCCTTGTATGCGGCGTTAGCAAGGCATTTGTGGCTTGCTAAAATTTGCTCTATCATCAAGGCTATTTTAGCAAGTTAAATTTAAAATTCAGGCATTTTGCTGAATTTTCTTGCGACAGCTTAAATTTGCCGCCAAATTAAACGCAAATTCTAAATTTTTATCACAAATTTTAAAGCAAATTCAAGTAAATTACTAAATTTTTATACGCTTAAATTTAAAATGCGCCATCATCAAAGCAAATTTGCAAACAGCTTGCAGCACCGATTTTATCGGCTCGCAACGACACAGTAGCGCGCATTTTTGACACTTACTCGCAAAGCATTTTTGCGCAAAATAAGCATTTTACAAACTCAATAACTCTTTGTTAGCCTTTGTGTGCTATGATTGAGCCAACGAAAGGGGTGCATAATGCGACAAATCTGCCTTATAGCTGGACTTTTAGCACTTTTAAGTGGCGAAATTTACGCCGCAGAACAATGTGGCAACTCAAATTCCTATGTCGATATGCTTTGCAAGCGCAAATCAGGCGCGTTGTCATCATCGGGTGGAGTTTCATCATCAAGCAAAGGTAAGTTTCCATCGACTCCGATTATCCCAGACTTTGAGATACAGCCCTTTGCCGATGAACCAAAAAGCGGCAAACGCTAGCCGTTTTGACGGACAAAACCACGCTTTGCGCCTTTAAGCCTTTGCGACAGCAAATGGACATTTAATCGCCTTTTGTAAAGGCTCAGTATGACAAAAGCCTTGTTATACTAATGAAATTTGTCATATTGACTTGTCTTGTTATGCTGAGTGCAGCGAAGTATCTAAAAACTCTTTGCATTGTCATACTGAGCTTTCGCTAGAAAGCGAAGTATCCATAAAATTAAAATGTGGATTTTTTGTTTGTTTTATTCACTCAAAATGACAAGTGGTGTGGATTTTTCGCCTTTT